>ENA-UPSB01000560-UPSB01000560.1-bioreactor-metagenome-genome-assembly--contig:-NODE-560-length-59817-cov-5.768214_pt1 | contig 59817 bp, 51 predicted proteins | sample MGYA00238182_ERZ773286 | MGnify/ENA primary metagenome ERZ773286 (study PRJEB29026, sample SAMN07631240) | bioreactor metagenome | isolation source: Switchgrass digestor | place: USA: Dartmouth...
ATGTCGCTCTCCCCAGGGGAGCGTGGATTGAAATCTCATATCTCTATGGTCTGGTGTTGTGGTAATTCCTTGTTTGCCATGGGAAATGCATGACGCGCTAGATTCAGGTACTAGTGGTCTACATTACTCTCCCTATGAAAAGTGTGGATTGAAATATCCAGCCAACACCTCAAGCAACTCCAAAACAAAGAATATCTATCAGGTGAAGAGTTAATCGTTACTCAACAAACTTGTCGTAAAATTGTTAAGTATTTATACTTGATAAAGAAGACTATTCAAAAAGTTCTTTTTTTGTATAAAAATAATAATAGAAATAGGAGTAAATGAATGAGTTGATAAAATGAGTAAAAACAGGACTTTGGTAATTGGAGATATACATGGATGTTATGACGAATTTATTGAATTGTTAAATAAAGCTAATTTTGATGGAAAAAATGATAAATTAATTCTTTTGGGAGATTATATCGACAGAGGAAAGGATTCTTACAGGGTTATTCAAACAATTAAAACCTTGCAAAAAGAATTTGGTAATGACAATATTATTGCTTTGTCCGGCAATCATGAGGATTTAGCCGTTGAAGCTTTGAAAACACAAGATTACTTTTTGTGGTTTTATAATGGGGGAGGAGCTACCTTAAAATCCTACCGGGCAAATAAAGGTGATATATTTAAGGATTTGGAATGGCTCGAGAGTTTGCCATACTATTACGAAGATGAGAATTTTTATTATGTGCATGCTGGCTTAGTACCGGATGTACCCTTGGACAAACAGCCAAAAGAAGCTTTATTGTGGGCGAGGGAAGAACTTATTTATTTTGAACATAAGAAAACAGTTATATTCGGGCATACGCCAACGATGTTTCTAAAAAATGCTCATTGGCAGCCTTTGTATTGTAATAGTAATTTAAATATAGATACCGGATGTGTTTATGGAGGCAAACTTACCTGTGTAGAAATTATTGACGGTGAAATAAACAGGCATTATCAAGTTGATAAAACTTAACTAATAAAAATAAAGGAGAGTAAATAGTAGAAATTAATAATGGGACAGTAGATATTTGTTTGGCAGAAGAAAAAGGTCAATAAGTTTGGATGATCATTAAACATAAGATATAAAAGGTAATGAAGTTGCAGCTATGGCGAGAGATTTAATGAACGATATGGAACTGCTACGGGAAAAAATTGAACTGTTTAAGAAGAACTACCAAGATTATACTTCGCCCAATTATGATGAGTACAATACCAGAGCGGATTTCATCGATGTTTTGTTTGCCGCCCTGGGTTGGGACATGTATAATCGCCAAGGGGTTATTGAATTATTCCGCGAAGTGGTTAGGGAAGACAAGGTTGTTATTGAGGGTCGGAAAAAAGCGCCGGATTACGCTTTTAAAATCGGACCCCATATTGTTTTTTATGTGGAAGCGAAAAAGCCGGCTGTGGACATAGAAAATGATCCTGAACCGGCTTATCAGTTAAGACGCTATGCTTACAGCAAAGGTCTGGAGCTCTCTATTCTCACCAATTTTGCGCAGATTGCGGTTTACGATACAAGGGTGATGCCCAAGGTAGGGGATAAGGCCTATCATTCCCGGTTGTTCTACTGTACCTACGATGAACTCTTTGCTCCATGCCAGGACTTTAAATACGCCACCAATTTTGATTTTCTGTTTAAAACCTTTGGCAGGCAAGCTGTTCTCAACGGCAGTTTTCATGCTTATGCCCGTGAAAAAAAAGGGGCGAAGGGTACAGTCAGTGTCGATGAAGGTTTCCTCGATCTTTTAAACAATTGGCGGGAAAAGCTGGCAGTTGGGATTGCCTTAAAAAACGAAGAAGTAGATGAATATAACCTCAATCTGGCGGTGCAAAAAATCATTGACAGTTTTGTTTTTCTGCGCATAGCTGAAGATCGCTTGATTGAAGAACCAAATTATTTGTTAAACCAGACATTAAAACCGGAAATCTATAAATCCTTAATTGAGGTCTTTGACAAAGCAGATGCCAAGTATAATTCCGGCCTTTTTAATTATCCCCAATGGCTTAGGGAACTGAAGATTGAGGACAAAGTCCTTAAAGGTATTATCGAAGAAATGTACCATGGTTGCCCATATGAGTTTTCCGTGCTTCCCATTGATATCTTAGGGAGTGCTTATGAGCAATTCTTAGGTAAAACCATTAAATATGTTCGCCAAACCAAATATGGTCATAAAGTAGCCATTGAAGAAAAGCCGGAAGTGCGCAAAGCAGGAGGCATTTATTATACTCCCCAAAAAGTAGTGAATTATCTTGTGGAAAAGACTCTGGGCAGATTAATTGCGGGAAAGAGTCCGGAGGAAATAAGTTCCATAAAAATTTTAGACCCTTCCTGTGGCTCAGGGTCATTTCTCATTGGGGCTTATGAATATCTTTTGAGATTTTATTTAGCCTTTTATCTACAAAATTCTAAGGTCAAGAAAAAAGCTTTAAAAGAGGGGATAATATATCAAGTCGGTGCCGAGAGGTATAAGCTGGCAACCGGCAAAAAGGTTGAGATTTTAACCCGGCATATTTTTGGCGTGGATTTGGATCCCTTGGCTGTAGAGGTCACCAAATTATCCCTTTTGCTCAAAGTTTTGGAAGATGAGAATCTCGAATATAAAGAAGAGCTTTTTAAAGCCGAGCATTATCATTTACTGCCTAATTTAAAGACCAATATAAAATGTGGTAACGCTCTTATCAAAAGTGATTATTATGATGAAGCGGATTTGACGGTTCTAAACAAAGACCAACTGCGGAAAATCAATGCCTTTGATTGGGAAAAAGAGTTTCCCAGTATTATAAACTCCGGAGGCTTTGACTGTATTATTGGCAATCCGCCTTACGGTTCCTTAAATTATACCAAACAATCCTTGAAGGATTTTTATCAGGATGAATTGCCATACTGGCAAGCAAAATATGAGCTCTTCGACTGGCGGATTAACTTTGTTATGCTTTTCTATGAAATGATCTTTAAAAAGGAGAAGCTGCTCAAGGATAATGGTATCTTGGGCATGATCATTGACTTTTCCTTTTTGGATTTGCCTTTTAAGAAGCTAAGAGATTATCTCTTGGCTACAACCAAATTTAGAGAGTTAATCATTAATCTGAAATACTTTGCGGTTAACAGCAGTCAGGTTATCACTATTCTGGAAAATACAGTTGTTCCAATGGATCAGGACCCGGAGCATGAGTTTGTTTTGAAAGTTGGAGATATTGAAGCCCAAGAGCACTTGGTTAAGCAAAGTAAATTGTTTAATTTAAATAGAATCAGCGCTAATGATCTCGTAGAAGATAAAATTGTGCAAAAGATCAATAGCTTAAAGAATATTGCTTTTCTGGGTGACCTTTTCCATACCACTTATGGCGCTGAAATAGGAGGTAAGAAAGACAGCTATCCCCACTTTGTTTTTGATGCACCGGGACCGGAAGGAGATTATATTCCTCTCATTGATCTGGATAATTTTTGGGAGTACTGCCCTGTTAGTTATAAGCAATATTTGCGCTATGATAAGAACAAAGAGCGAGAAATCACAAAAAAGTACCCGAAACTAAATATTGCCTTGCGGGACAGGAATATCTGGCGGCAAGAAAGAGTAATTCTCCGGCAAAGTGCTAAAAAGTTGACTGCGTCTTACGATAGCAGGGAGAGTACTTCTTTTTTAAAGGCTTTTCACATTTATACCAAAGATAAAAGGTACTCACTTAAGTACCTTTTAGGTTTGCTTAATTCCGACTTGCTTGATTATTATTGCCGGAAGACCGGAATTAATATGTCCGAAAGTGGAAAACAGCCCCAAATTCGCATAGCCGGCTTAAGGAAGATCCCTATTAGATTGATTGACTTTCAAGATGCAAGAGATGTGGCTATCTACAATAAAATTATTAGCCTTGTGGACAATGCCTTAGCTACAAACCGGGAAATTGCCGGTTGCAAATTCCCGGAGGATAGAAAGCTCTTAGAAGACAAATTGAATATAATTAAAAAACAAATCAATAATTTGGTGAATGAACTATATTCCATTGAAGATTAAAACACCGCCTGCACCAAAAACATATAAATCACCGTTCCGCCTCCGATGCTGAGGAGGGTATTGCTTTTCCAGTAGTGGAGCATAACAATGCAAACAATGGCAATGGCCGCAGGAAGCCAGTTGGCCGGGCTTTGGAAATTTACTCCTTTCAGGCAATATACCACCAGCATCCCTATGACCGCATAAGGCAACACCTTGCCCAGATAGGTTATATAGGCATTTTGGTTCTTGTTGTTTTGAAAGAGGATAAAAGGCAAAAACCTGGTGATAACCGTGCCCAGGGTTACCATGCAGATAATGATAAGAGTTTGTCCCGGTGTTAAAGTCATTTTCCGTCCTCCTCAGCCAATTGCTTGCGCAATAAGGTCAAAACCAGCAGAATAGCCGCCATGGAAGGGATAATAAAATTGCCCGGGCCGAAAACAAGCAAGCAGATTGCGGAACATAAAACCCCTATAATAGCCGGTTTGTGGTTTTTTTGACTTTTCCATTGCTCCAAGAATATCACCACGAAAAGAGCTGTCAGGACAAAATCGAGGCCCTGGGTATTGAAGAAGATCATCGAGCCCAGCAGTCCTCCCAGAACCGACCCCAGTACCCAGTAGCAATGGTCCAGCAAGGTGATAAAAAACACAAACCATTTTTTATTTACACCCGCGGGGGGTTCCGCGGAACAGACAATGGAAAAGGTTTCGTCACACAAGCCGAAAATCAGGTAGGGTTTCAGCCTGCCCATATTTTTATATTTATCCAGCAGGGAAAGGCCATAAAATAAATGGCGGGCATTGATCATCAAGGTCATCAATAAGGCGTAAAGGGGGTTAAAAACCGAGGTCAGAAAGGTAATGGCCACATACTGGGCGGATCCGGCAAAAGCGAAGAGGCTCATTAAGAATGTCCACCCCACGCCGTAACCTTTGCTGTCCATTAGAATGCCGTAAGCGATGCCTAAAAAAGTAAACCCCGTTAATACAGGGATGGTATGGGGGAAGGCAGCTGTTAAGGCTTTTTTGAGAACTTGCCTGCTTGCGGTATCCGGAGATTCGAGGAAAGTGCCCGGATTCAGCTCCAGCGGCCGGTTGTTTTCTTTCAAGTAATTTCACTCCTAAATCCGGTCAACGGGAATAAAAAATAAGATAGGGCATATAAAAAATAGTCAATACAATTTTATATTTCTATATTATATTGATAAACACAAATTTAGAAAAGCAAAAAATTAAAGAACCTTATCCAAAATTATAAGAATACTTCAATTACAACAAGAACACTTCAATTACAAGAACACTTCAGCCGTCAGAATTCCATGGTTTTAAGGTTTTTGGCGATCTCAACCCTGAAGGGCAGTTGGTCCAGGATATCTTTATGCAAATCTATGCCCGGGGCAATTTCCGTAAGCACCAGGCCTTTCTCTCCCAGGCGGAATACGCAGCGTTCGGTGACATAGAGAATTTCCTGCCCGTTTTGCCTGGCGTTTTGGACGCTGAAGCTCAGGCTGTCCACTTTTGGAACGAATTTTTTAATATTTCCTTCTCTGGTAATGGTCACACTTTTGCCGTCAAAATTGCCTTCCAGGCCTTGGCTGGAAAAAGTAAAGCAAAAGACCACTTTTTTGGTGGTTTGGGTAATATTGGCAAAACCGCCTATACCGGACAGTTTGCCTCTTGTATAGTGGCCGTTGACATTGCCGTCGCCGTCTATTTCCAGGGCTCCCACAAAACATACATCAAGGCCGCCCCCTTCATAGAAATCGAACTGGCGGGCCAGGTCCATCATGGAATCGGGTCCGATGGCCACGCCGAAACCCTGTCCTCCGAGGGGGAAACCGCCGGTGTGGCCGGATTCAATGCTTAAATGGACATCATCGAGCATGTTGCGCTCCAGCACTTCCTCCGCTACCAGCTCCGGTATACCGATGCCAATATTGACAATCTGTTCCGGTTTTATTTCCCTTACGGCCCGTTTGGCAATGGCCTTGTGCAGGCTGGTGCGCTTGGAGACAATGCCGATGACTTGGCTTATCTCTTCTTTGCAAGCCTTTAAAATATTGCCTTTGGGGACGTATTTGCCGCAAATAAAATCAAAGTAGCCGTCAATATTGGTCAACTGCTGCTGCTTGGGGCAGACCACGACCACATCGACTAAAGCCGAAGGAATATTGACGGTTCGGGGCAATATGTTGTTGTTGACGATACGGCGGACCTGGACGATAACTTTGCCCCCGTTGCGGTGGGTGGCCTGGGCTATGGACAGGGCATCCACGGAAGCGGCTTCGTTTTCGAAGGTAATGTTGCCCCGCTCGTCGGCATAAGTGGCTTTGATAAAAGCAATGTCCACTTTGGGTATCTTGTATGACAGTCCCAGTTCCCCGTTTTCTTCGGCCAGGCTGACCAAATCCAGTTGGGAGCGCTTGTTAAGCTTGTATTGGCCGTTACTGGGATCGACGAAAAGATTAAGCCCGGTTTTGGTGAAAAGGGTAGAAGCTCCGCGGGCGGCTGCCCTGATCATATGCGACAACACCCCGCCGGGAAGATTGTAGCCTTCAATCTCATTGTTCATTATGCTTTTGCAGGTGCGGTTCATGCTGGCGAAGTGCCCGATAATCACCCTGTCCACGGCTCCTTCGCAGATGTAGCCTTCCACCTCGCTGTCCTCCCGCCAGTCACTAAAGCTGAATGAACTGTAAACGGTAAGGTGCCGGGGAGAACCCGTTTGACGGAATCGGCGGGTAAGCGCCCTGTTTAGATCAACCGGTGAAGCACATGCCAAAAAGGCGTTAACCCAAATCGTATCCCCGTCTTTTACCAGGCCGACAGCGTCCTTAATGCTCATTATTTTATTCATTGCCCCAGTTCCTCCTTGAATTATAATCAAACCGGTATCCCCAATTATTACAATGAATAATCACAATAATAATTATACTCCTACAGAAATAATTGTACTCCCATAAAGAAGCTGAAGACAAGCAAAACAATTATTTGTCTGAATTTATAAACTTAAATAAAAAATTTATCTGTAAATTACGGCAGGGAGGACAGGCCTTACTTGATAATTTTTCGGATAGGAGATAAAATAATGTTCACAGTTAAATAAGTCTGTTGATATTATAATTAAGTTTGTTATGTACTTAATGCAGTAAAGATCTGTGATACACCCGGGGGAAAATTAATTTATGAATCAAAAAAATGTTTCTAGTACGGTAATCAGAAGACTGCCCAGATATTACAGGTATTTGACTTCCTTAAAAGATCTTGGCATTAGCAGCATATCTTCTAAAGAATTGGCGAAAAGAATGAACATAACCGCTTCCCAGGTGAAGCAGGACTTTGCCGCTTTCGGCTGGCACGGCCTTCAAGGTTACGGCTACGATGTCAGTTTTTTGCATACGGAAATCGGTAGGATTCTGGGTCTGGACACGGTGCGTAACATGATTATTATCGGAGCGGGCAGTTTGGGGCACGCCCTGGCCAGACACGCAGAGTTTGAGAAAAAGGGTTTTAAAATCATCGGCATTTTCGATACCAGATCGGAACTGGTCGGTCAAAAGGTTAATGATCTGGAGATAATGCATTTTGATAATATAGAAGAGTTTTTGGCTCACAATAAGGTGGATATAGCGGCGTTGACGGTTCCTGCCAGCCACGCCAAGGGCGTGGTGGAATATATAACCAAACTGGGTATTAAAGCCATTTGGAACTTTGTACCCATGAAACTGCAAACCGACGAGGATGTTACCATAGAAAATATCCATCTTATTGACAGCTTGTTGGTATTGGGTTACAAGATCAAGGAGAATGCCAATATTAAAGATGATTAATAATGCCAATATTAAAGATAAGTAATAAGTCGGCACAATAGATTGGCATGGTGTTGGGAAAAAGCAGAGTAATAAAAAAGGCTGAGCGGATTAGGACAATCCTTGCTCTGCCTTTTTGATTTGCTTTTTGGCTCTGCTTTTTACTTTTTGGATTTTCCTTTTTCCGTTCCCCCTTCTTTATTTTGGTATCCTATGTTACGTCGAAGAAATGAAATCTTTGGTAATATCGGCTTGGAAGTCCAAAATATTCAGCTTAAACTTTAGAGGTTACAAGTTTTGAGAAGGGGGCTGACAAAATGCTTAGAACGGAAAGATTAAGAAAGCAGCATGAGGCGATAGAGGAAATTACGACAACAATCAAGGATTTGTTGCAACCGGAAGCGGTAGAAAATAACGCGGAGCTTATCCGGAAGAACCTGTCAAGCCTGATGGGGAAATTGATGGTTCACCTGGCTGCTGAAGATCAGGTGCTATATCCCGAACTTCTTAAACACAGTGATCCAAATGTGGTGCAAACGGCGCGTAAATACTTGCAGGAACTGGGGAACATAAAAGGACTGTTTGCGGAATACAACAATAAATGGGCCATAGCTCCCCTGATTAAGAACAAACCTGAGGAATTTATCAAGGAAACCAGGGAATTGTTCAGTACTTTAAGGAAAAGGATCGAACTGGAAGAAAAAGAATTATATAGATTGGCGGATTTATAAAGGCTGGGTCTTAGATTTAGCCTTTTTGCCGTGCAGCAAATGGTAGAGAGGGAAAGAAACAAATAATACAAGGGTCAAAATCAGGTATAAACCGCGATATCCCGCCAAGGGAATGACCAGACCATGCAGATAGGGACCGATCCCCAGTCCGCCGTCCAGAAAAACGAAGAAAGTTGAGGTGGCAAGACCTATTCGGTGTTTGGGGGCCACTTTTACAGCTATTGCCTGGCCGCAGGAATTTAAAGAGCCAAAACCCAAACCGATTAAGGCCGCTGCCAGAAGAAGGGTAAAGGGATGCCGGGTCTGGCTGAAAATCAGCATACCCAGGGCAAAGGAGGCCAGGGAGGGATAAATCGTAATGTTTTCCCCTTTTTTATCAAACAAGGGGCCGGTAATCAGCCTGGAAATAATGATAGCGACGGCGTAAACCGTAAAAAAGAAAGTGGCCGGATGTACCAGGTTGATTTCCCGGGCATAGGAATTAAGAAAGGTCAGGACACTTGAGAAAGCGTAGGTCATAATGAATATAAAGACGGAAATGGGAAGAGCTTTGTATTCAAAGAAGTCCTTGAAATTAAAGCTGAATTCCGGCCAACGTCTTCCGCTTTTAGGCGCTTGCGGCACCGTTGTTTCCGAAATGCGGGCCAGCAGGGCGCTCAGGATGCTAATCACAGCCAGCAGGACACAAAGCATAAACAAAATGGTAAAGTTGGCATGAATAATTAGGTAGGAGCCTATAAAGGGACCGAGGCCCATGGCCAGGGTCATACTCATGGAAAAGTAGCTGATTCCTTCTCCCCGGCGTTCGGCGGGAATGACATTAACCACGGCTACGGCCAAAACATTTACCACAACTCCAAATGCCGCTCCGTGCCAAAAACGGATAATTAAAAAAGCGACCAGGCTTCGGGCCGGGAAATATAAGAGCATGATGAGCAAAAATAAAATCAGCCCGGCGAATAGGGTCCTTTTCCTTCCCCATGTTTCCAGATATCTTCCTGCCAGCATACGGCCCAAGATTTCGCCGATAATGAAAATACCGGCCACAAGCCCCGCCATGCTTTGAGGAGCGGCGAATTCTTCCACGGCGTAAATAGCTAAAGTTGTGAGTAAAAGATGCAGGATAAAAAAAACAAAAAAATTGGTTAAAAAGAAAATTATAAAATCCTTAGTCCATAGTTTCGGTTTTGTAGTTGGCATAGTATTACTCCGATTCTAGAATGATTAATAGTTGGCATTAAAGAGTTGGCAATAATCTTGTAAATAATTAAAGAATTCACAGTTGGGCAATGGTTGCGGCTAATAAGTATTTTACAATAAATAATAAGACTTGCGAAAGCCTAAACTTTATAAGTCTGATGAAAGTAAAACCCGGTTAAATAGGAGCAAATTTCATAATTTAACGGGGGCGGTTGTCGGTGGTAACAAATGTTACCGCGATTAATAGAAAATAGTTTTAATATTAAATTGTAAAATATAAGAAATTGTAAAATAATATTGTTAATACAATTTTCTCTAGGAGGAATAGTTATGAAAGCGAAAGTAGATCAAGACATATGCATCGGTTGCGGACTTTGCGAATCCATTTGCCCCGAGATTTTTTCTCTGAATGATGACGGCGTGGCCCAGGCGGTAGAGGAGGAAATAGGGGAGGATTTGCTGGAAAGTGCCACCGAGGCCCGGGATTCCTGTCCCGTGGAATGCATAAATATTGAATAGTCCCATCAATACCGGTTTTTTTGCAGCTCATCTTCCAGCCATAAATGCATTAATTTGGCTTCCAGCATGTTGCTGGCCAAAAACTCCGAAATAAATTGCTCCCGGTTCTTGCCCTCCTGCTCCAATTGATTGATGAACCGGGTATAGCCTTGATGGGATTTTTTCTCGATTTTACTGTAAGTTTCCAGCAAATTTTTGGTACCGCGCAAGTTTAGGGTAATGCCGAGCATTTTTCCCAGAATGTCTCCCGTTTCCATAATCAAGGAGGGTTTGGCCCCCAAGTTCCTGATAACGTTTTGCAGTTTGTTGATATGTTCGATTTCAATCTCCATAAACCGGCGGAAGGTTCTCCTGATTTCCTTTTCCTTAAAATCCGAATAATCTTTATACATTCCCAGGTGTCCGTGTTCTAAAGTCAATATTTTATTCAATTCTTTAATTAATGTTTTATCATCCAAAGGATATTCTCCTTTCCTCAGGATATTATCCGAAGATATTTCCTTATCGATTACAAATTTATTTTTTGCATTCTGAGGATAGTTAAACCCTTATTGTCATTGCGGAGGTGTAAAAAAATGGCCCAGCAGTTTATCAAAAACATAGATCATGCCAAGGTTTTGGAATTGGAATCCCTGGTGGAATACCAAAAAGGTCAAGTGGTAAGCAGAACACTGGCCCAGGGTAAGCCCTTAAGCATTACCTTATTTGCCTTCGATGAGGGCGAGGAAATCAGTTCCCATTCTGCAGGCGGCGATGCCATGGTCTACATTCTGGACGGGGAAGCGGAAATTACTATCGGGGAGGAAAAATTCAAGCTTACAAAAGGGGAAACAATAGTTATGCCGGCGGGTATTCCCCATGCCTTATTGGCCCTGAAAAAATTCAAAATGCTCTTGATTGTGGTTTTCAATCTGCAGGGGTAATGCCGGACTAAGATTAATTTGCAGGCAGAAAGCATTTATTTGCAGGTAGAAAGAACTTAATTTGTTGGCGTAAAGCTCTTTTTGCAGGCAAAAAACGTTTATTTATTTAAAAGATTTTTGCTTTAAAGATTTTCACTTTAAAGATTTTTACTTTTCGGCGCTAACGGATTGGCGCCAACGGAAAACGGGTCGACGGCCAAATGCTGTCGCTCGTTTTATGTAGGAAGAAATATAAGTTTTCCGGGTTTTTCCAGACAAAAATAAGGATAAAGGCGTGAAGAAAATGGGCAGCGAAAGGAAAAATAAAACCGGAAAAAGGCTGCAAAGAGAAAGGCTGACAGTGGAGAAAATGATTAATATCTACTGCCGCGGGGTGCACCGAACCGGCAAGGGAAGGTGCGACAAGTGCGAGCAGTTGCTCCAATACGCGAGCAAAAGGATTGAGAAATGCGTTCACGGGGAAAACAAACCGGTTTGCGCCAAATGCCCGATCCATTGTTACCGTCCGGAAATGCGGGAAGAGATTAAAAAGGTTATGCGCTATGCCGGGCCGAGGATGCTCTATAAGCATCCCGTTTTAGCCTTTTATCATTTGCTGGATTCACGAAAAACTCTTTAATTCCGGAACAAGCTTTGCCGGCAAGAATCAGATTTCACGGTTGTAATCAAAGGGGAGTTCGGACAGCGAGACCCTTGAAAATCCTGGTATTCTACGCCAGCTTCGGGGCGGGCCATATCAGAGCCGCGGAAGCTTTGGCCCGGGCGGTTGCCGAGTACGAACCTGCGGTGGAAATTGACGATGAAGATTTTTTGGACTTATACAATAAAGCCTTGAACAGGTTTATAAAAAACACCTATATTCGCCTAATAAAACGTGCCCCTAAAATATGGGGAACTTTTTATAAGAGTACCCGGGATTTGTCTTACGATTCCAGATTCCAGCGCTTAATAAACAGAATCGGGCACAAGCAATTGATTGAATATATCCATAGCCTGAAGCCGGATCTTATTATCTGTACCTATCCCACGGTGGCCGGGCTGATGGCAGAGCAACGGATGTCAGGGCGGCTCAATGTCCCCTTGGTTACGGTGATCACCGACTATTCCGTGCACAGCCAATGGATTTATCCTGGAGTTGATTTATATATTGTGGGCAATGAGGAGGTCGGGCAAGGTTTAGTGAAAAAAGGCATTAAGCCCGAGACGATTAAAGTAACCGGAATACCGGTAAGCCCCGAATTCGAATCTAAAATGGATAAACAAGCCGTCCGAGAAAAATTGGGGCTGGAGCCAGACCGTCTGACCTTCCTGATTATGGGAGGGGCCTTGGGTATGCTGGCCAATGCCAGGTGGATGTGCAATTTGGTGGCTACTGAGAAGGCTCCGATCCAAGGGATTGTGGTCTGCGGCCAGGACCGGAAGTTTTATCATTCTTTGGATTCGGTGCTGGAGAAAGCGGTTAATCCTATCTTGCGTTTTGATTTTGTCCCCAATATTCATGAATTGATGGCGGCGGCGGACGTTATTATTACCAAAGCCGGGGGATTAACGATTTCCGAAGCCTTGACCAGGCATTTGCCCATGCTCATCTATAAACCTATCCCGGGCCAGGAGGAAAGTAACGCCCGTTACGTTAAGTCTATCGGTGCAGGTATTGTTGCCAATAGCCGGCAGGAATTCCGGGAGGCATTTAATAATTTGATCAATGACCGGGATTTGATCCGTCAAATGAGTGAGGCGGCCGCCCGGCATTTTCCCGGTAAAACGGCCCAGAGAGCCGGTGAAGCCATTATCGATCTTGCCCGGCGGTTGCGATCGGCAAAATCCTGAGCACCGGAAATATAAAGACAAGAAAACCGGGATTTTTTACCCGGTTTTACTATTTAAAAATATCTAGTATAATAATTTGAGTATAATTTTTTGGTCTCGGACATTTAATTCTGGGCAAATATGCCGATGGCATTGGGGCCTGCATAGCAGGCGACAGTAGAGCTGAACTGGGAGACAATGATTTCCTTGGGGTTGTGTTTTTGCACCAGGGCTTTGACCTCTTCCAAAAGCTTTTCGTTGTTAAATGTGCATAAGCCTACGGTTTTGTCTTTGAGGTTGAGGTTGGACAAATGCCTGGATATCCAGCGAACGATACTTTTTTCCTTGCCTATGAATTTATCCACCAGGCTGATTTTGCCTGTGCCGTCCGAGCCGCAAACGAGTTTCAAATTCAGGAGATTACCGGCAATATATTGGGCTTTGCTAATGCGCCCTCCTTTAAAGATATATTCTAAACTGTTAATAATTATGGCATAATTCATTTTGCTGCGGATTCGATGCAAATAAGGGAGGATTTCTTCCGTTAATTTACCGAGCAAAGCCATTTTGGCCGCTTCGATAACCTGGAGACCTTGCCCCAGGGAAACTCCCATACTGTCGTGAACGGTAATCTTTCTGTCCGGCAACTGTTCTTTGGCAGCCAAGGCTGCTTGATAAGTGCCGCTTAATTGGGAAGACATGGTTATGGCTAGAACTTCATCCCCGTTGCTGGTTAAACGGTCAAAGACTTGATAAAATTCATGGGGCGGCGCCTGTGAAGTTTGCGGATAATAGCCCTGGTTTATATATTCGCAGACGGTTTGAGCGTTAATATCCATCCCATCAAGAAAACTTTGGTCCATAATATTGACATATAGAGGGATTACGGTAATATCATATTTATCAATAATGGCTTGCGGGATTTCGGCGACACTGTCGGTTACAATTTTGATCATGAAAAACATCCTTTTTAAATATAGTATTGTAATAAGTCTAACACAAAAAGATAAATATCCCAAACAAAAATACTATATACAAAAAAATATTTTAGATAAGGGACTAGGAGGAGAAGCCAATGCCTATAAAAATACCTGACGACCTTCCGGCCAAAGGAATATTGGAAAATGAGAATATATTTATTATGGGTGAAGACAGGGCCATACACCAGGACATCCGGCCTTTAAGAATAGCCTTATTAAACCTTATGCCGACCAAAATTGTCACCGAGACCCAGTACCTGCGCCTATTAAGTAACTCCCCCCTGCAAATAGAAATAACTTTGCTCTATACCAAAACCCATCAACCCTCCCACACCCCGCTGGAGTATTTAAAAAGATTTTATTATTCTTTTGAGGAAGTTAAAGACCAGAAATTTGACGGTTTGATTATTACCGGGGCGCCTGTGGAAATAATGGATTTTGAAGAAGTGGATTATTGGGAAGAGCTTAAAAGTATCATGTCCTGGAGTCTGACCAATGTCTTTTCCACCATGTATGTATGCTGGGGGGCGCAGGCAGGCCTCTATTACCATTACGGGATTCCCAAGTATATTTTGCCCAAAAAAATGTTCGGCATATTTAGCCACCGAACTTACAATAAAAATAACAACAGTTTTTTGCGTGGATTTGATGATGTGTTTTATGCACCCCATTCCCGTTACACGGAAGTGAGGGCCGAGGATATTGAAAAACATAAGGAACTGGAAATCCTGGCTGTGTCCGACGAGGCCGGAGTTTTCATGGTGGCCCGCAAGGACGGCAGGCAAGTTTTCATAACCGGCCATCCGGAATATGACGCCCTGACTTTAAAATATGAATACGAAAGGGACATTAGCAGAGGATTGGATATTCAGGTTCCTGTCAATTATTTCCCCAACGATGACCCCAAACGCGATCCTATTGTCAACTGGCGGGGCCATGCCAACCTGTTGTTCCAAAACTGGCTCAACTATTATGTCTATCAGGAAACTCCTTATGATTTGAATCAAATCCGTTAAGAAGGCATTTTTTAAGAAGGTTTTCTTTCTCAAACATTGTTCATTTCACAATTAATTCATTGTTTTATTTATTATTTTATTCATGAATCTATTCATGAGCATCAGTTTCTTCCTGATCGTTTCTGACTTGACTATGGAAGAGATAGCTTTCGGGATCCTGTTTAACAGGTTTCACTTGGGAAATTACTTCCTTTACTCCCCTGGCTCGGGAAGCAGCCTCTTGGGCTGCTTTTATTTCTTCCGGATCGTCGGAATGGCCGACTAAGAAAACTTTGCCCCGGCTGCTTTTGGCGCCGATATGCTTGGTATTTACCCGGGGGTCGGCCTGCAATTCTTCCGAAACTTCGAATTCCACTCCTTTGTCGGTTATGGCTCCATCGGTGGAGATGGTAAGATCGTTATCGAGATATTGGACTTCGGGTACGGATCTCACCAGCCGTTCCGCCCTGTTCTTATCGGCCAGGGTATCCACTATGCCGGATAGATGCACATCTCCATCGATAACATCCACGTTGATATCATAGCTCTTGCTCAACTCCTTATCTTGGGCAAGGGCTTTTTCAACTTTGTTTTTAAGTTTTTCTTTCTTAACTTCTTCATTTTTCGCTTTGGCCATAATGATTCCCCTTCTGCTGGTCTGTTCATCTAAATAAATTGTCAGTTCTAGTATTTAAGAAAATAAAAAAACTATACAACAAGGGCTTGAAGATCTAATGGAGGCTGCTGGACAAAAAAAACTATTTTGTTTATGCTGTAAACAGCAAAAAAATTGGATCAAAGGTAAGGAAATTTTGTCCCAACGAATTTTGTTTTTGCACAGTGGAATTTGTGATCTAATAAATTTTTGGCAGTTTTAACGGAGGACAGGAGCCATAATGGATTACCGGGAAAAATTGGAGTTTTTGAAGCGGGAATTAAAAGATAAGGGCCGGGTATTAATAGCATTTTCCGGGGGAGTGGACAGCACTTTTTTGCTGAAAGTTGCCAGGGAGCTACTGGGGAAAGAAAATGTGCTGGCGGTTACTGCTAAGTCACAGTTTTTCCCGGACAGAGAATTGCAGGAGGCCAAAGCCTTTTGCCTGGATCAAGATATTGAACATTTAATCATAAGCGGTGATGTGTTAGAGCAGGCGGAATTAAGGAAAAATCCGCCTGACCGCTGCTACATATGCAAAAAACTAATATTTGAAAAAATATTGGCTGTGGCGGCTCAAAAAGGTATTACATATGTGGCCGAAGGATCCAATCTGGATGATTTGGAGGATTACCGCCCGGGGAAAAAGGCTTTGGCGGAACTGGGAATAGAAAGCCCCTTACTCAAGGCGGGCTTGACTAAAGAAGAAATAAGGACCCTGTCCCGGGAATACGGGCTGGCCTCCTGGTCTAAGCCTTCCTTGGCCTGCCTGGCCTCCAGGATTCCCTACGGGGAAGAGATAACGGAGGAAAAGTTAAGCATAATCGATCTGGCTGAGCAGTACCTGTTGGATCTGGGCTTTAAACAAGTGCGGGTGCGCTATCACGGCGATGTGGCCAGGATCGAGCTGCTTCCCCAGGATATGGCCAGGGCCCTGGAACCCTCAATAGCGGAAGGGATTTATCAAAAGTTTGCGGAGATAGGGTTTTTATATACAGCCCTGGATCTCAAGGGCTATCGCAGCGGCAGCCTGAATGAGAGGCGGCATGATTTAGAGAAGCGGCATGATTTACTCAAGTAATGGTCGTGCTGTGAAAAACTCAATAATTAACCTGAGAAATAAACGTGCCACAAAAAGTCAATTAGACCTAAGAAATAAACGTGCCATGAAAAGTCAATAAGGAGGTTACCATAATGGCAAAGATAGCCAAAAATATTACCGAGCTTATAGGGCATACTCCCCTGTTGGAATTGGCAAATTTTAGCGGCGAGTTGGGGCTCAAAGCCACTGTTCTGGCCAAGTTGGAGTCTTTCAACCCGGCCGGGAGCGTCAAGGACCGGATAGGCTATGCCATGATCAAGGATGCCGAAGAGAGAGGACTTTTGCATAAAGACTCGGTGATTATTGAGCCTACCAGCGGCAACACGGGCATAGGGCTGGCTTTTGTGGCCGCAGCCAAAGGTTATAGAGTAATTATTACCATGACTGATTCCGTAAGCCTGGAAAGGAGAAAACTTCTCAAAGCTTTGGGGGCGGAAGTGGTTTTGACTCCCGGAGCGGAAGGCATGAGCGGGGCGATTAAGAAGGCTGAAGAATTGGCTGCCTCTATCCCCAATTCCTTTATTCCCCAGCAGTTTGAAAACCCTGCCAATCCCGAGATTCACAGGAAAACCACGGCCCAGGAAATCTGGCAGGATACCGACGGCCAGGTGGATATTTTCCTGGCCGGGGTAGGCAGCGGCGGGACCTTGACCGGGGTGGGCGAAGTATTGAAAGCCAAAAACCCGGCCATCAAAGTTGTGGCCGTTGAGCCTGCGGATTCTGCTGTCTTATCCGGGGGAAAACCGGGCCCTCACAGGCTGGAAGGATTGGGAGCCGGTTTTGTACCCAAAGTCTTAAACCGGGAAATTATTGATGAAGTGATTCCCGTTCAAACCGAGGAAGCCTTTGCCGCTTGCCGGCGTTTGGCCAAGACTGAAGGCTTGCTGGTGGGGATATCTTCAGGGGCGGCTGCTTGGGCTGCGGCTAAGGTGGCCCAGAGGCCTGAAAACCAAGGGAAGAAAATTGTGGTTATTTTCCCGGACGGCGGCGAAAAATATTTGTCAACCCCGCTGTTTGAAGAATGAGATAAGTAAATGCAAATACCATGGGTGTCAGGGATTGTGACGTTGATGACGGCCTGGCGCTGGTTTACCTGTTGGGTAAAGAAAATATCCGGACCTTTTCGCCGAGGATGTTTACAACTCCTGGCTGCAAGCGGGAGTAAAAACAAATATTATAAAAACAAACGCTATGGGATAAAATCAATTTGTCTTTAGATATTTTGAGCTCGGATTATCCTTGCTATATTTTTAAGATTATTCTTGCCCTATTTGTTTATTAAGTGGAATCGACTTATCCTTGGTGATGGTTGACCTTTAATTAGATGATGTTTGTTATTTTAAAATATTGGGAGGTTTCCTATGAATGCAGAAATTTTGGCCGTAGGCACGGAACTTCTAATGGGACAAATCGTTAACAGCAATGCCCAGTATATTTCCAGAAGGTTGCAGGATATCGGAGTCAATGTTTATTACCATAGTGTGGTCGGCGATAATGCGGCCAGGCTGAAGGAGTGTTTGAAAATTGCCCTGCAGAGATCCGATCTGGTCATAATGACCGGCGGGCTGGGACCGACCCAGGACGACTTAACCAAAGAAACGGTGGCTGAAGTCGTGGGACGGAAACTTACGCTGCATGCTGAAACCCTTCAATACATAACCTCCATGTTTCAAAGAGCCGGCTGGACCATGACGGACAATAACAGGAAACAGGCTTATATCCCGGAAGGGGCCATAGTTATGAAGAACAACCATGGTACCGCTCCGGGATGTATTATAGAAGCTGGGGACAAGATATTAATTATGCTGCCCGGTCCCCCTTCCGAGATGAAGCCGATGTTCGAACAAAATGTAATTCCTTATCTGGAGGAAAAATCACCTTATAAAATAGTGTCCACTTACCTCAATATTTTCGGTATCGGGGAATCGGCCGTCGAAAACATGCTGCTGGATTTGATTGAGAAGCAAAAAGATACCACCATAGCTACTTATGCCAATGAGGGCCAGGTTACGGTCAGGTTGACAACCAAAGGCAGTAAAGACAATAGCCAAGACTTGAATGCCGAAATGGAAAAAGAAATAAGGAAAAGGCTGGGGGACAGGATATATTCCACCGGCAGCGCCAGTTTGGCGGAGGTGGCCGTAAAGCATTTGCTGGAAGCCAAGATGACAGTATCCGTAGTTGAATCTTTTACCGGGGGGTTGCTGGCCAATGCTTTATGTCAAATACCCGGAAGCACGAAGGTGTTTAAGCAGGGTTTGATTACCTTTACAAACGGTTTGCCGGATAGGGAAGGGGCTGTTCAAGCGGCTCGGGATATAATGAACAACTCCGGTTCCGATTTGGGCCTTTCTATCTTGGGAGAACCTATCTTAGGGGAGCCTGTTTCAGGGGATACCGCCTTTGGGGAAACCGGCCCAAGGGTAGCGGACAGCTCCGGGGATAAGCGGAACAAATGCGCTTATATAGCCTTAGTCTCAAGAAATCGGCAAAAGGAACTCCAATGTCTGGAAATCAAGCCGGTGGGAGATGAGCGCCGCAGAAAGATTTATTGTGTGCTTCAAGCCTTGGATCTGATAAGAATTAATCTATAGAATCAATGTCCGGTAAATGCAAAAGGGTTTTCCTTAATGTTGCTAAAATAGATAAAAGATTGTAAAGACAGATAAAAGATTGTAAAGATAGATAAAAGGACAGTATCGTTGCCATCACGAACTGTCCTTAAATTTTAATTATAATTATAGTTTTTTTGGTTTATCGGTTATTTAGTTTGCAGAAAAGCATAGGAGAATATTATGAAGATGCCTGCTTATTTAGCCTGGTCATAGGCTTCAAGGGCTGCGGGCAAGCAAGTAACCACGCCTTTCATCCCGCAAACCAGTAAGGTCATTAAAATGGCGTCTTTAACTTCATCCCGGGTGGCGCCAGCAGCTTTGGCCATCGGTGTATGCATCTTAACGGCGCCGATATCTCCCTCTGCCGCTCTCATGGCAATATAAATCAATTGCTTGGTTTTGTCATCCAATCCTTTTCCGGAGAAAACCGCATTGTTCAATTGATCATAGGCCTTAAATGCTTCTGGAGCTTCGGCGATCATTACTTCTACCGGATTCTTTTCCATTGTTCTTTCCCCTTTCTCAATTAAAAATTGCCGTTGGCTTTAGGAAAATAACCACTGGCACAGCCAGTAAGGTATGAATAATTTACAAATTCTAGTTCCAAGTCATTTATCCTGCAACATTATGGCATGATTGGTTAATTTTTGCTCAAAGAAAAAATTCGTGCTAAAATAACAAACAAATTCTAAGATATCAAGGCATTTCCCCAAATTAAAGGCTCCTTGTTTGACCTTGCTAATGGGCGAAAAATAAAATCTACAAAAAGATAAAAAGGAGACAAAGATGGAACAGTTTTCCCGTACGGAGATGTTGATTGGCCCGGAGGGGCTGGAAAAACTTAATAAAAGTAAAGTATTGATCTTCGGGATGGGCGGCGTCGGCTCTTTTACCACTGAAGCTTTAGCCCGCATAGGTATCGGCAGCTTTAAACTGGTGGATTACGATAAAATTTGTTTGTCCAATCTTAACCGCCAAATTCATGCTTTGCATTCAACTCTGGGCAGGTATAAAGTTGAAGTTATGGCCGAGAGAATTAAGGATATTAATCCGGAAGCACAGGTTGAGACCTATACGACTTTTTATACCCAGGAACAAGCGGAGTTCTTCCTGCAAGACAAACCGGATTATGTTATTGATGCCATCGATACGGTTAAAAGCAAGGTGAGCCTGGCCGTTGAATGTTATCGAAGAAACATTCCTTTTATTTCCTGTATGGGAGCCGGCAACCGCCTTGATGCTTCATCTTTCCGAATCGCTGATATCTCCAAGACCACAGGCGATCCGCTGGCTAAAGCGGTGCGCAAACTTCTAAGAGAAGAGGGAATCACCCAGGGGTTTAAGGTTCTCTTCTCGCCCCAACCCCCGCTCAAACCCCGCCAAGCGGAGTCAAGTTGTTCCGACGCCGTTAATAGTGATTTTAATAGTGACTTTCCCCAAAAGCGGCAGTTCCCCGGGAGCGTTTCCTTTGTGCCTCCGGTGGCCGGTTTGCTCATAGCCGGGGAAGTGGTCAGGGATCTTTTGGGTTATTATGACTAGTGTTTTCTTTAATCAAAACCGGCATAACAAAAGCATTGACCTTCCATGAAGAAAAGCTTATCTTTATTAGGAACGGTAAATTCAGGAAGGAAGTGTTGTGCTGAGTGAAGGAAAAATTGGGGAAAGCAAAAACCGCTGAACGTGATTTTATTTTTTTTCTGTTCGTTGCTGTCCTGGTAGGAGTGGGGCAGAGCGTAGATAGTGCAACTTTTAATAATTTCCTCAAAGATCAGTTTGGTTTTATCGTTACCCAGAGAACCTTATTGGAATTGCCGCGGGAATTACCGGGACTTTTGGTCTTTATATTTACCGGTCTTTTATTTGTTTTGGGCGATATCAGAATTGCGGCCATTGCCAATATAGCTGCCGCTGTGGGGATGTTTTTGTTAGGGATAATCCCAAACAATATTTTTATCATGCTGCTGGTTGTTTTTATCTACAGTTCAGGCCAGCACTTATACATGCCTTATTTTAACAGCATCAGCATGAGTTTTGCGGAAGAGGAGAGCCTGGGACGAAGGCTTGGGCGGCTAAGTGCGGTGACGAATATTTCCCTGGTGGCGGCCAGTGCGGTCCTGTGGGCCTTATTCTATTTTCTGCATATTTCTTATCTGGTTTCTTTTAGTATCGGTGCCCTTGCTTTTTTGGGAGCGGCCATTTTCCTTCTCTGCATGAACAAGCAACGAGTCGCTCCTCAGACCAAACGTTTTGTAATTAGGAGAGAGTACGGCCTTTATTATTGGTTGAACGTTTTGTACGGCGCCAGGAAGCAAATATTTTTAACCTTTGCCCCTTGGGTTCTGGTGGATGTTTTTCATCAGAAAGTTACCACCATGACCATGCTGTTTTTTATAGTGGCCTGTCTGGGTATTGTTTTTAAACCGCTGGTAGGTTATTTGATCGACCGGGTGGGGGAAAAATTTATTCTTACCGGGGAAGCGGTAATCCTGTTTTTCCTCTGTTTGGGTTATGCTTTTGCCGAGGATTTGTTTCCCCGGACGGTGGCTTTAGTGGTGGTGGCTTGTTGCTATGTTTTGGATATGAGCTTGGATGCGGTTATGATGGCCAGGGCAACTTATGCCAAGAAAATTGCTCTGCATGAAGATGACGTGTCCCCCACCCTTTCTTTGGGGGTTAGTTTGGACCATGTCGTTTCCATGATAATACCGCTGATCGGCGGTTATATCTGGGTTTTGTCCGGACCGGAAGGATATAAATATGTTTTCCTGGGAGGAGCCCTTATCGCTTTAATGAACTTCTTCTCCGCCCGTAGGATTGTGATAAACAAAAAGAATCCCCAGGAGGAAAACCTGGAAGCCGTATAATTGGTCAAGGCTTATGTGCTGTGCCTTTGAACAGATATAAAACCGGATAAAGCCTGCTGCAGGAAATATGATTTAGATGTTTGCTTGTCAATAACCGAAAAAATAAAGTAAATTGGCTTATCCCCAGGGTAGGACCAAGTGACTTTTTGAGAGGAAAATCATATATTATATGGAAATCTTTTCCTGGGGGAGTGAGCACATGTTCGGTTGGTTTCCATTTTTCTGGGGTTTCCCGTTTTTCGGATTCAGATGGCGCCGCCGTTTCTGGTACTGGTAGAAAAAATAAGAACAAGCTGTTCTAAATCTTATTCCAACTCTAATACCTCCAACAAAAAACGTGGTGAAGTGTTTAAACTCAAAATTCGCCACGTTTTTTTTGTGCGCCCTATTTCAGTGGAAAATCCAAATTCTTTTCATAGTAGTTGATTAAAGGTTCCAGGACAACCGCCGTAACTAAACCAAGATAGGCCGAGACAAAACCAAAGCAGAATAAGGAACTTATATGAGACCAATTTAAGACAAGACCGTGAAAATAAATATATACCGCCAGCCCGCACCAAAAGCCCTGGCAGAAGGGACAGGAGAATAACTTGCGAAAAACGTATCCCTTTTGTTTCAAATAGTTCCTGATTCTTTTAAACAGTACAAAGTCGAACAAGAAAAAACGGATGCTTAAAGCAAGTAAGAATTCCAGCACCATTTCGCTCCTCACCAAAAAACATTAATTTCGCCATATTCCATTTTATGGAAATGCGGTTTTTTGGTGATAGAAGGATAAGCCGGTGGTTTAATTATTTGTGCCGAGAGAGCGTTGTTTATTGTACTTAACCCTGGAATTCTTATCTAAATATTTTTTGCGTAAACGGATATTTGACGGTGTTATTTCCACCAATTCATCATCGTTGATAAATTCCAAAGCCTCTTCCAAACTGAAAATTCTGGGAGGCTCCAGGTACAGGTTTTCATCGGATCCGCTGGCCCGCATGTTGGTTAAATGCTTTTTGCGGGTGATATTGACATCGATATCCTGCTCTCTGTTGCTTTCGCCCACAATCATTCCTTCATAGACTTTGGTGCCGGGGGTGACGAATATTTGGCCCCGGTCTTGGAGTTGGTAAATGGCGTAGGCGGTGGCTTCCCCGGGATCCGAGGCTATTAGAACTCCCCTGTTCCTTCCTTGAATTTCTCCCTTGTAGGGCTGGAAGGAATGAAAGACGTGGGACATTATGCCCTCTCCTCTGGTTTCGGTCAGAAAATCACTGCGGAAACCGATAAGACCGCGAGCGGGGATGATGAATTCCAGCCTAGTTACATTGCCGGGCAAATTCACCATATTCGTCATTTCTCCTTTGCGGGAGCCCACCATTTCAATGACGGTGCCGGCATAAAGGTCAGGAACGTCGCAGGTTAAAAGTTCATAAGGTTCGCACTTCACATTATCGATTTCTTTAATTATGACTTTCGGTTTGGAAACCTGCAGTTCAAATCCTTCCCGGCGCATGTTTTCGATGAGGATGGAGAGATGGAGTTCTCCCCGTCCGGAAACCTTAAAGGTATCGGTATCTTCGGTTTCTTCCACCCGGAGGCTGACATTGGTCTCAATTTCTTTAAACAACCTCTCCCTCAGTTGGCGCGAAGTCACATATTTTCCTTCCGTTCCGGCAAAGGGGCTGTTATTGACCATAAACATCATGGTCAAAGTCGGTTCATCGATTTCAATGGTAGGCAAGGCCTCCGGGTTTAGAATATCGGCAATGGTTTCTCCGATATTAATGCTGGGAATGCCGCTGACGGCAACAATATCTCCGGCCTCGATTTCGGGAACGTCGACGCGCTTGAGGTTTTCAAAGGTAAAAATCTTGCCGACTTTAGCTTTTTCTACCGTTGAGTCCCGTTTGACTACGGCCACCGGGGAGTTGGCAATTAGTTTACCGCGAAAAATACGGCCGATGGCAATTTTGCCCAGATAGTCATTGTAATCCAGGGTAGTAACCAGCATTTGCAGCGGCAGGTCGGGATAGGATTCGGGAGCGGGAATTTCCCGGACAATGGTTTCAAATAAGGGGGTCAGGTCTTTATTCATTTTATCCGGCTCGTAGCCGGCCGTGCCCAAGCGGGCCGAGGTATAGATCACCGGAAAATCAAGCTGCTCCTCGCTTGCCCCTAATTGCAAGAACAATTCCAGCACTTCATCCACCACTTCGTAGGGCCTGGCATCGGGGCGGTCGATTTTATTGATAATTACAATCGCTTTGAGATCGAGCTCCAGGGCTTTGCGCAGGACGAATTTGGTCTGGGGCATGGGCCCTTCAAAAGCATCCACAACAAGCAAAACCCCGTCCACCATTTTTAAGACCCGTTCCACTTCCCCGCTGAAATCGGCGTGGCCGGGAGTGTCGACAATGTTTATCTTAATGCCCTGCCAGAAAACAGATGTATTTTTGGCCAGGATGGTTATTCCCCGTTCTTTTTCCAGCTCGTTGGAATCCAGTATTCTCTCTTCAACTTTTTCATTGCTCCGGAAAGCGCCGCTTTGTTTGAGCATAACATCTACCAGGCTGGTTTTGCCATGGTCAACGTGAGCGATAATTGCTATGTTTCGTAAACTTTCTGCTTGCATAAACCATTCTCCTGTACTAAGATGGAATCTTTGTTTGGCTGAAAAATGAAGATAAAACCAGTTTCTCCGTGATTAATTGTTCAATAATTACAGTTTGGTCAATGAAAATGTATTTCCGCAAATAATTAAAATGAAAACTGTTGGATATGCTAATAAAGTTTGTTATGCTGGCGTGTTTTCGTCTGCCGGAAGGATAATGGGAAATAGCCTTTAATATTATAATTAGGTTCATACCGCTTTTCAAATGAAAATACAGAATACAAAACGGGTGATAGGGATGAAATATAATAAATCCGGCCAAAATCCGTTTACGGCCAGTATTATATTAATAGTAATGGCCTTTATTATAGTTACAGGTAGCAGGATCATAGGGGCGGAACAAAAGACGAACGGCGAACAGCCAATTCCGAGTTACGGTTTTCAAACCGCCATGAATAAGGACGAGGGTGAACAAACTCCGGAAGTTAAACGGCAAAGCGATTTTGAACCGGGAACAAAAATTGATGAATATAAGGGAGTGGCGGTTTACTCCAACGGAACGGATTATTTGTCCAGCCACGGCTTAAATTATAGCGAAGACGGCTATTATTACGGTTACAAGTGGCAGTGCGTCGAGTTTGTGAAGCGCTTTTATTATGAGGTTTATAACCACAAAATGCCTGACGGTGCCGGCAATGCCAAGTACTTTTTCAATACCATGCTGGAACAGGGCGAGTTTAACCAGCAACGGGGTTTATACCAGTATTGGAACGGCGGGGACGTCAAACCTCAAGCTGACGATCTGCTGGTGTTTACCAAGGGTAAATACGGCCATGTGGCCATTATCAGCGCTGTAGGTGAGGACTGGGTCGAGGTTGTTCAACAAAACTCCGAAGTATCCAGGGAAAGGCTGAAAATGGAAGCGAAAGACGGAACCTACACCATATTCGGGGACAAAGAACCCGCCGGCTGGCTTAGAGTTAAGAAATAGCAATAAATTAGAAATAGCAATAAGGTAAATGCTGGTTGTTTATTTTTTCCCGAATGATAAAATGATTTTAATAAAAAACGGTTTTAATATAAAAATATGTTGTAAAATATTTTTCTTTGGCAAAGGGTAATAATAAAAATAATAAAGCCATGAAGAGGAGAAACCTATGAGGATTCCTAATCATATAGGCGTAATTCCTGACGGCAATAGGAGATGGGCCGAGAAAAACGGCCTGCCTAAAGAAAAAGGTTACAGTGAAGGATTGCGTCCGGGATTGCGTTTGCTTAAATTATGCCAGGAAGTTGGAGTTAAGGAATTAACTTATTATGGTTTTACAGTTGACAATACCAAAAGGCCGGCGGTTCAGAGCAGGGCATTTATTCAGGCCTGTGTTGACGCCGTAAAATTGATCGCCAATGAAGATGTATCCTTGCTGGTGATCGGCAACACCGAATCCAAAATGTTTCCTAAGGATTTGCTCCCTTATACCACCAGAACCGACTTCGGCAAAGGCGGAATTAAAGTAAATTTCCTCGTTAATTACGGCTGGGAATGGGATTTGGGCAATTTGTTGGCTCATGAGAATAAAGGTAAGAATACAAAAATTCTTCAGTCCTTGAAATCAAACAGTATCTCCCGGGTGGATCTTCTTTTGCGCTGGGGGGGACGGAGGCGTTTAAGCGGTTTCTTGCCCGCCCAATGTGCCTATGCCGATATTTATGTTATCGACGATTACTGGCCGGATTTTAAAGACGAGCATTTTTATGAGGCTTTGAAATGGTATGACACTCAGGATATAACTTTGGGAGGCTAATTGCAAAAATTTTTATTGATAATGCTTGACAGGACAAGCCATGAGTTGGTATTATCTAGGATAATATATGAGGAATATGGGCAAAGACGATGACAGGGAATAGTAAGCTGCTTTAAGCTTGTACAGAGAGCCGCGGTCGGTGCAAAGCGGTCAAGCCAAAGAAGCCGAACTCCCCCTTGAGTTTCCGGTCGAACCCTATAAGGTTTTAGAACCTGACAAGGCAGTAGAACCGGACGGAAACTTCCACCGTTAAAAGGAAGGAGATATCGGAATTTATTTCCCGTATCTTGCAGAGGGAACGGCTTAGCCGTTAATTTGAGTGGTACCGCGAAGTATAACCTTCGTCTCAAAACAGAGACGAAGGTTTAATTTTTTATCTGGAGTTTTGCAACCAGACTTTACTGAAAAGCAGTAATAACGAATTCAAAGGAGGATTTGTATGCGGAAATTGTATATTTTCGACACAACATTGCGTGACGGTGAACAGTCTTTGGGCATAACCCTTAATGTGAGGGAAAAACTAGATATTGCCCGGCAGGTTGCCAAATTGGGCGTAGATGTCATTGAGGCCGGGTTCCCCGCTTCTTCTCCGGGGGATTTCGAAGCGGTGAAGATTATTGCCCAAGAAATCAAAGGAGTTGCAATCTGCGGCCTTTCCCGCTCGGTGGCCAAAGATATCGATCTCTGCGCCGAGGCTTTGCGCGGAGCCGAATATCCCCGGATTCACACCGGCATTGCCGTATCGCCGGTTCATATGGAAAAAAAGCTGCGGCTTACTCCGAGCCAAGTTATCGAAAGAGCGGTGGAAGCGGTCAAACATGCCAAGAAATATGTAAGCGATGTGGAGTTTTATGCCGAGGATGCTTTCCGCAGCGACAGAGAATTTCTGGTTGAAATCCTGACCAAGACCATTGAGGCCGGGGCAACGGTGGTCAACATTCCCGATACGGTAGGTTATGCTACCCCTTGGGAATATGGAGAACTGGTCACTTATGTTAAACAGCATGTTCCCAACATCGATAAAGTAAAACTGAGTATTCATTGCCATAATGATCTGGGGATGGCCACGGCCAACTCTTTGGCGGGGATTAAAGCCGGGGCCGACCAGATAGAGGGGACTATCAACGGCATTGGGGAAAGGGCAGGCAACACTGCTCTGGAAGAAGTCATAATGGCTATTTATACTCAAAAAAGGACTTATGGGGTGGAGTGCAATATCAATACCAAGGAGATTGCCGCCACCAGCAGGCTTGTATCCCTGATTACCGGGGTTCCCGTACCCAACCACAAAGCAATTGTCGGGGCCAATGCCTTTATGCACGCCTCCGGGATTCACCAGGACGGGGTGTTGAAGGAAACTCACACTTATGAAATAATTGACCCTGAGGTTATCGGTGTTCCCAGAAATCAAATCGTCTTAAGCGCCCGTTCGGGGAGACACGCTTTAAAACACCGTCTGGAAGAACTGGGATACACGGTGTCGGATTCCCAGTTGGAGGAAGTCTATGAAAGCTTTTTGCAACTGGCGGACAAAAAACAGGAAGTGTACGATGAAGATTTGCACGCTTTGATGGGAGAGACAAGAGCCATTCCCAAACTGTTCCGGCTTAAGAAGATAGCCGTGGCCACTTCCGGGTCCCAGTCGGCAACCGCCACCGTCACTATTGCCATTAACGATCAGGAGGAGGTTACGGATGCCGCTATCGGCAACGGCCCGGTAGATGCGGTGTTTAAGGCTATCGACCGCATAACGGGCAACCAGGCCAGGCTGGATGACTTCAGCTTGAGGTCCATAAGCAAGGGAACGGAAGCTCAAGGCAATGCTACCGTTAAGATTACTTCTCCTTTTAATTCCTATATTGGCCGAGGGGTGGACACCGATATAATCAGAGCCAGCGCTCTGGCCTATTTAGATGCGGTTTCCAAAATGGTGGAAAAAGAAAGAGGTAATAATGAAAACAGAGCGGACTTTTCGGATTCATCGCATAACGGATGAATACCAAGGTTTAACCGTGGAGCAGTATTTGAAAAGCCATCTGCAGCTATCGGGAAGAAAAATACAAAAACTGACCAGGCTCAAGGGAATTTTGCTGAACAATAAACCGGTTTATCTCCAGAAAAAGCTTAAGGCCGGCAATACAGTGAGTGTTCTGGAACTAAGCGACAGGTCTTACGGGGTTGATCCCGAGCCAGGAGATATCGACATTCTGTTTGAAGACGACCAAATCATAGTGCTTAACAAACCCGCCGGTCTTCTCGTTCATCCCGCCGGGCAGACTGCGCGGGGCACCTTGGCCAACTATCTGGCCGCCTATTTTGCCCAAAAGGGCAAAGTTTGCACCATCAGGCCGCTGCACCGCCTGGACCGGGACACTTCGGGCTGTGTGGCCTTTGCCAAAGATCCCTTGAGCCAGAGCTTGTTGGAAAAACAATTGGCAGAGGGCAGTTTTAAACGTTCCTATTTGGCAATTGTCCAAGGGGTTTTGGAGCCCCCTGCCGGTACGATTGACGCTCCCATTGGCCCCCATCCCTTGAAAGCAAACCGCAGGGCTATAAGCCCTCAAGGGGAAAAAGCCATTACTCACTATCGTACCGTATGTACATTCCAGGGGATGTCCCTTTTGGCCTTAGAATTGGAAACGGGCAGAACCCATCAAATCAGGGTGCATTTGGCTGCGCTGGGTCACCCTGTTATCGGGGATAAAATGTACGGAAAAAGCTCGCCGCTAATCAAGCGGCAAGCTTTACATGCCTGGTCTTTGGAATTTTTACATCCGGAGGATGGCAGGAGAATTGCGGTTCAGGCCCCTTTACCTTCGGATTTTGCTTTCTTTGAAGTCCCCGATTTACCGTTTTAACAGGCCCCGGAGAACCTCCTGGCGGATGGCATTGCATACCATTGATATATAAAAAGAAATGCTGTCATTATCTTAAGATTTGACAGCATAAAATTTATTAATCAATTTATTAATCTATGAAACTTAAGGCGGTGGTATAACGGCAAGGATTAAAAAATATTTCTCCCGGAGAATATCTCCAGCATTTCATGCTTGATCCTTTGTTTGATTCTTCGCCGTTTGCTGGGGGTAAGCTCTTCCTTGTCCGTACCAAACAAATAGTGATCGAGGTCAAATTCCTTGAGCAGCATTTTGGTGTGAAAAGTGTTATCCTGGTAGACGTTGACGTCAATCATCTGGTATTTATTGCGTGTCTCTTCGGAGATGAAATTTTGGATGGAATTGATTTTATGGTCGATAAAAAGTTTTTTGCCGTTGACATCGCGAGTAAATCCCCGTACCCGATAGTCGATTATGGCAATATCGGGTTCGAAACTGGTAATGAGAAAGTTTAAGGCCTTAAGCGGTGAAATCTGTCCGCAGGTCGAAACATCGATATCGGCCCGAAAAGTACTTATTCCTTTATCAGGGTGGTTTTCCGGATAAGTATGAACGGTAATATGGCTCTTATCGAGATGGCCGACGATGGCTTCGGAAGTCGGTCCCGGGATTTCCTGCTCCTGAATTTTTATAGGACCCTCATGAATAACCTGGTTCTCAGCCACAAGCATGGTCACACTTGCCCCTTGAGGGTCATAATCCTGATTGGCGATATTTAAGATATTGGCATCAATTATCTCGGCCACGGAAGTTAGAATTTTAACAAGCCGGTCGGCATTATACTCTTCATCGATATATTCAATATATTTTTTATGCTGCTCCTGAGTGAGAGCATAACAAATATCGTAGAAATTAAAACTTAGAGTTTTCGTGAGATTATTAAAGCCATACAGTTTCAGTTTTTTATTAATGGGCTGTATTTTCATGATCTTCACCCTGTCTACTTGAGTAATAAATTATTTCCCAACACAATAAAAAATTATAAACTTTTCTTGATATGCTTTCAACTAAATATAATAATTATTGAGTTCTATAATCTCCATATATCATATTAAAAATGCTTAGATATGGGATTTTTTAGGACTAAAATCAAGAGAAGTTATTTTGTTGGGTTGAAAATGGCAATAATATTGGTAAGCCGCATGCTTATAAGTTATAATAGCAATATAGATTTGGGTGAGAAAACATGAGTATTGGCTTTTTTGACTCAGGTGTAGGCGGAATTACAGTTTTGGCTGAGGCTTTAAAGCAGCTTCCCAGAGAAAACTATATATACTATGCTGATACCGATCATGTCCCTTATGGCACAAAAAGCAAAGAACAAGTAAAACGATTTGTCTTGGAAGCGGCTGAGTTTATGGTTGCCCAAGGAATAAAAGCTTTGGTGGTGGCCTGTAATACGGCAACCAGTATTGCCATCAACGACCTGCGTGCCAAATACAGCTTTCCGATTCTGGGTATGGAACCTGCGGTTAAACCTGCGGTGGAAAAAAACGGCTCCAAAAGAATCTTGGTTACGGCCACTCCTCTTACCCTGCGGGAAGAGAAATACCAGAATTTGATTGCCAAGTTTGATAAGGACCATATGGTGGACGGACTGGCTTTGCCCGAGCTGGTAGAGTTTGCCGAGAACTTTGTATTTGATTCAAACATTATTCAAAGCTATCTTCTGCAAAAACTGGAAGGTTATGATTTAAGCGTTTATGGAACTGTTGTTCTGGGATGCACTCATTTTTCCTTTTATAAAGACTGTTTTAGGAAGGTATTTGGGCCGGGGACCCTTGTTATAGACGGCGGCGTAGGCACTGTTAATCATCTGAAGAAGGTCCTGACGGACAGGGGGCTTTGCCAAGATGCGGAAGGGAAAGTAATCTTTTATAGTTCCGGAAGGAAGCAGCCTGATAATACAAAATATGCACAATATTTGAAAATTCTTCAAGTTGCCAACTCTGCCTCCCAAGCATAGATTATAGCGAATGACATTTTTTGGTAAGAGGAGGTAGAATTTTTTTGCATTTGTTTAAAAACGTAACCTATGAAAGCATCCTGCCTTACCAAGGTAGGCAAGCAACACTGTTCCTGAGGGACGGCAGTCAATATACCGGGCAGATAGTGCAAGTCTATCGCGACGGTATTTTATTCCATTCTTCTAATCCCGGTTTCTTTTTTTTACCTTTCGCCGCTATAGCCCTTCTGGCATTATCTTTCGGAGTCGGTTATAGTATCGGGCGCAGTTCTTATCCCTGGTATGGTTGGTACGGCCCATATCCTTATTATTAAAAGTGTCTTATAAAAAATATCTTGCAAGTGAAAATATTTTGCAAGTGAAAGTGTCTTGCAAGTAAAAATGTCTCCCATGGAGGTGGCGAATTATATTTCGTTGCCTCTTTTTATATGATAAACATACATGTTTGCTCCGGTTCGGGAGAAAATATTTGCCGGGGATGGAAAGAAAGTTTTCAGATGTTATTGACTTTGGGACAAAAAAAGTTAATAATTAATTTGGCGAATATGATAATCGTTATCAAAGAGATTAGCAGGAGAGACCGCTATGGAAAAAAATATTCTTACTCTGGATCAAATTCCCGTCAACGCCCACGGCGTAATTATGGGCATGAATACGGACAACATTTTTAAAAAGAAATTAACCAATATGGGTTTGGTGGAAGGAACAGAATTTAAAGTGAACGGTAGGGCTCCTTTGGGTGATCCGATTGAGATTTCCTTGCGCGGTTATAAACTGGCTATCAGAAAAAATGACGCCAAAAAGATTATGGTAAAAAAAATATGAGTATTTGAAAAAAAACCATTTAATTGATAATAATTATTATTATCTATAAACCCCAAAATAAAATAAAACTCGGAGTTAGATAAGGAAAATGAAAGATCAATTAACTATTGCTTTAATAGGAAATCCAAATTGCGGCAAGACAAGTTTGTTTAACGTTCTTACCGGATCCCGGCAACACGTCGGCAATTGGCCGGGAGTCACGGTGGAGAGAATTGAAGGTCATGCCAAATATAAAGGGCAAGATATTACAGTTGTTGATTTGCCCGGTATCTATGGCCTCTCGGCCAGTTCCGAAGATGAATTGGTGGCCGTTAATTATATTGTCTACGAGAGACCGGATATTGTGGTGGATGTTGTTGATTCCACGAATATCGAACGCAATTTGTATTTGACCGTGCAATTGCTGGAAATGAATACCAAACTTATTATTGCCTTGAATATGACTGATGAGGCCAAAAAGAAACATATTTTTATCGATCAGGATAAATTGGCCCAACTTTTGGGGGTTCCCGTGGTAGCCACGGTGGCCACCAGAAAAAGCGGGATCGACGAATTGTTGGACAAGGCTTTGAGCTTTAATGATTTGCCTGCTCCAACCTTTAAAATCGATTACGGTCCCGAGGTAAATGAAGCTATCAATATCTTAGCCCGGGAGCTGGCTTCGATCGAAAGCTTGCAAGGTCAAATCGTTTCCAATCTTGCTATCAGGCTTATCGAAGATGAGCGCTATGGCCAAGAATTGGAGATGCTAAAAGAATGGCCGGTAATAAAAGAAAAAATTGAACTGGCCAGGCGCAAGATCAAAGAATACAGCGGTTTTGAGGCTGATATTTATTTTGCGGAAAAAAGGTATGAATTTATCGGCAACTTGGTAAAAGCCTGTGTACGGCAAGAAGCCGCTTCCACTATGGATTTGTCGGAGAAAATTGACAGGATTGTCACTAATAAATGGCTTGGTTTTCCGATTTTCTTCCTGATTATGTTTTTGATGTACCAAATAACCATGGGTTTCGGGAACGATTACTTGGGAAGTTACGTCGGTGATTTCTTTGCTTTTCTTGGAACTGTGGTCAATAATTTAATGGTTAATTCGCCTCTCTTGCTAAGGTCTTTTGTGGTGGACGGCATTATCGGAGGGGTAGGATCGGTTTTGACCTTCGTTCCTTTAATGTTTACCATGTATTTTCTGATTTCCTTGCTGGAGGACAGCGGCTATATGGCCAGGGCGGCTTATGTGATGGACAGGCTGATGCTGGCCTTGGGCCTTCACGGTAAAACGGCCGTCTCCATGATTGTCGGCAGCGGGTGCAACGTAGCGGGAATTATGTCTACGCGGACGCTGGATTCTTATAAAGACAGGATGATCGGCATTCTTATCAGCCCCTTTATTTCCTGCAGCGCCAGACTGCCGGTTTACGCCTTGTTTGCCGGGGCTTTTTTCGGCCATAAGAAAATCGGATTTTTGCCGGCCTCAGGAGTTGTTTTCTTCTCCTTGTATGTTTTGGGTATTTTTATAGCGGTTATAGTGGCTAAAATTTTAAGTAAAACTGTCTTTAAGCAGGAAAAATCATATTTTATAATGGAGTTACCTCCCTACAGGTTGCCAACCCTGAAGAACTTATTTATTCACATGTGGGAAAAGACCCGGGCTTTTGTGATCAAAGCCGGGACCATAGTTTTTGGAATCGTTGTACTTATTTGGGTCTTATCGGTTTTCCCGCAGGGGGTGGAACCGGGAAGCGCCAACAGTATTCTTGGCCGACTGGGAGCAATAATAGCGCCGATTTTAAGTCCCGCCGGTTTCGGTTCTTGGGAAGCTGCAGTGGCATTGATTGCCGGAGTCGGTGCCAAAGAGGCTATTGTGGCTACCTTTGGCATGGTCTATGGTACGGGTGAAGAATTGCTGACCACAGTATTGCCTAACTATTTCACGGCTTTATCGGCTTATGCTTTCATGGCTATGACTCTGCTGTACTCTCCCTGTGCGGCGACCATTGGGATAATCAGGAAGGAGACCAATTCTGTAAAATGGCCGATATTTTCCATAGCCTATTCCCTTGTGATCGGTTGGTTGGTGGCCGTAGTCATTTATCAAGTCGGAATGCTATTGGGATAAAATAAGGAGAGTTTAGAGTATGCTGTTAGAAGTTTTGAAGGAGATCGCCAAACAGGAAACCCATTCTCAAACCCATTTGGCTCAAAAATTAAATGTAGATCAAAAAATAATCAAACAAGTGTTTTATGATCTGCAACGAATGGGCTATATCGTGGCGGACGAACAGAATTGTGCCGATGATCAATGTGACGAATGCGGGGTTTGCTGTACTAAAAACAAAGGGAAAAAAGAAGCTAAAGATAATGAGCTGCAAACAACCATTATCAGGTGGAAACTGACGGATAAAGGACAAGAAGCCATCCGGAATTTCCCCTCCTAAAAGTAATAACCTATATCCCCAAAATAGAAAAACGCCTCAGATGTGAGACGTTGGTAGGGAATTAAGTTGTTCAATCTGCCTGTCTGAAAAAATTATTCTTTGGAATCGGCGGATCCGGCAACATTGCTCATGATGTCATTGAGGTCTATGATCCGGATATTTTTGGGCAAAGCAAAAACCGCATCGGGCACTGAGCCGGCTCCAATTTTTATATTCTTATATTCTGAAGTGGTGGTTTGACCGTTGACGGTTTGTTCGAATTTTACCACCAAACCTTGATTCTTGCTCAGCCAGAGTTTAAAATTACCCTCATCGGTGTTGACGGTCAAAAGTTGACATTCCATCCCGTTAACGGTTTGGGTTCCCATTAGCTTGTAATCGTTGTTATTTAAAAATGAGGCTAAATCCATGGGGGTAATGCTGTCCGTTCCGGTGTACTCGTAGCTTCGTTGTTTGGTGGCCATATCTTCTCCTGGCAAGTAAGATATTATCTCGTCTTTTTCCAGGTCAAAAATATAAAAAGTTCTCTTCCCGTTTAAAAGGCTGTCGATTTTCATTTTTTTATTTTTAAACCAGACTTTGGTTTCAGAAGATATGCCGGCACCGATTATAATCAAGTCATAGCAAATCTCGTTAATATTGCTACCTTTGGCCAATAGTTCGGAAATAGCGTCTTTATCCGTAGAAGCTTTTTGGTCGGCGGCGGAATCATTTTGGCCGCCAGGGGAAGCTTCTTCTTGCTCGGCGGAAGAAATCTCAAATACGGAAGGTTGAGCAGCAGTGTCGGGTTTTTTTTTGGAACCGCAGGCGCATAAAAATGTGCTGTTTAGCAACAAGATGGTCACAATTATTAAGACTTTTGCAGTGACTTTCATCTTTATTGTCCTCCAAAAATTTATAGTAGTTTTTTCCTATAATATTTAAAACCTCAAAGTAAAATCTGAGACATAATTATTAATTATTCGCCAAAAATAAAAGATTCCCCTTTGTTTAGACAATAAAAAAGATTAATTAAAACTAAGTTTTGAAAATGAAATCGATTAAATTGCTTAATTGTGGCTGGATTTGTATTTTTTAGATTCCGACCCACTTCGTGGTATAATATTATTCGTCAAAAAATTGATGGGAGGGTTGATAATAATGAACAACAATGTTGAAACCAGGGAGTTTCAAACCGAGATTAGACAACTGCTGGATATTGTTATTAATTCTCTCTATACCGACCGCAATATTTTTTTGAGAGAGTTGATATCCAACGCGGCGGATGCTTCGGAGAAGCTGCGTTATTTTAAATTAACCGAAGAAAACGGGGATAGGCTTAATTTGCCTTTGGAAATATCAATCCAGACGGATGAAAAGGCCCATACTTTAACTATCTCCGATAATGGAATAGGCATGACCAAGGAAGAGTTGATTGAAAATCTTGGAACCATAGCCCATTCGGGTTCTAAAGAATTTATCAGGAAATTGACGGAAGCGAAAAAAGACTCGGAAGCAGGACCGGTGGATTTGAGTTTAATCGGCCAGTTCGGAGTGGGTTTTTATTCCGCCTTTATGGTGGCGGACAAGGTGACTATTCATACCCGTTCTTACAAGCCGGATGCCGAAAGTTGGGTTTGGACTTCAGACGGCACCGGGACTTATTCCTTGGCCAAGGGTGATAAAAGCACCTATGGCACCAGTATTACCCTTGATCTCAAGTCAGATGCCCATAATTATAGCCAGGCCGAGGAGATAAAACGCATTATTAAGCGCTATTCGAGTTTTGTTCCTTTCCCCATTAAAGTAAACGGGGAAAAGGTCAATACGGTGGAAGCCATTTGGACCAAGAATCCTTCCCAAATCAGCGATGAGGAGTATACGGAATTCTATAAATATATTGACAATGCTTATCAGGAGCCTTTTTATAAACTACACTTTACCTCCGATGCTCCTTTGTCCATAAGAGCCCTTCTTTTCGTACCGTCGGAGAATTATGAAAGACTGGGCTTTAGCCGTATGGAAAGAGGGGTTAACCTTTTCTGCAAGAAAGTGCTTATCCAGGAAAAATCTGAGGCCATTGTTCCGGAATGGATGAGATTTGTGCGCGGGGTTATTGACAGCGATGATTTGCCCCTGAATATTTCCCGGGAAACTCTTCAGGACAATGCTTTAATTTCCAAGCTCAATAAAGTGGTGACTACCCGCTTTCTCAAGTTCCTCGATGAGCAGGCCAAAGAGAATCCGGACAAATACAAGCAGTTTTATGAAAAGTTCAATCGCTTCTTGAAAGAGGGAGCGGCCACGGATTATACCCATAGAGATGCTTTGGTTAAACTGTTGCGTTTCGAATCCAATATGACGGCCAAAGGGGAACTGACCTCCCTGGAAGATTATGTGGGAAGGATGAAAGAGGACCAGAAAGCCATTTATTATGTTGGCGGGACAAACCGGGAAGTTATTGAATCCGGTCCCTATCTGGAAGTTTTTAAAGATAAGGGCATAGAAGTTCTTTATACTTATGAGGCCGTTGATGATTATATTTTGGATAATCTGCATGAATATAAGGGCAAAAAAATAGTTGCCGCCGAACAGGACAACGCCGAATTGCCTGATATTGATCTAAAGGAGACACAAACAGAAGGAGATTTGAGCGAAGACGACAAAAAGGACCTGCTGTCCTGGTTCAAAGAGACCTTGGGTGATAAGGTCACCGAAGTACGGGTTTCCAAACGCTTGGTGGACAGTCCGGCGGTGGTTTTAAGCGCCTTTGGCACCCACAGCATGCAGAAAGTAATGCAGCTTATGAGCAAGGATCTGACCAACATACCGGCCGGCATACTGGAGATCAACAGCCGCCACCCTGTGATCAAGGGTATAAATGAGCTGCGGAAAGCCGGGGATCCTTTTGCTAAAGAAGCGGCGGAACAGGTGCTCCATAACGCCCAGATTGCGGCCGGGCTGATTATAGATCCGCGCAATATGGTAAACCGCTTATACAGTATTTTGGAAAGAGCCGTAACTAAAAATAATTAGGAAAATAATTTGGAAAGTAAATTAGGAAATAAATTTTCCCTATAAATAGCCAAAAGTAGCCGTGAGGCTACTTTTCTTATTTTAATGACCCTGTCAATGGAGCATTCGGCAAGTTGTTCATTCGGACAGGGCGGCTTTAAATTATAGTTTTTTAAATAATCGGTTCTCTTGCTATTGTTTTTCTCGCTATTGTAAATCCGTTCGGGGGAGGCTCTCCGAGATTACCGTGGGAAAAGATATGATAAAAGTTGACCCAATTCCTAAAGCGCTATCGACTTTAATTTCTCCGCCCCTGATTCTGACCAACTCCGAGACAATGGCCAAACCTAAGCCTGAGCCCTGGCCTTTTGTACGGGAACGGGAGCGGTCCCCTCTAAAGAATCTTTCAAAGATATGGGGCAAATCTTCAGGAGGGATTCCCTGGCCGTTATCTTTAACAGCGATGGTGGTTTTTTCCTTATCAGTGCCGGTTATGATTTCGATAGTGCCGTTATCCGCTGTATACTGGATGGCATTGTTGAGCAGATTAAACAGTATTTGCTTAAGCTCATCGGGTTTTAAAGGCAATATTTGATCCGGGATTGCCGCCTCCAGCCTTTCTTCTTTGTTTATCTCATAAGTGTTGATTTTCAATGTTCTGTTGCCCAACATCGGGTTTAGAAGAGGCAGCAGCTCGGGAATTACATCCTTAAGGGAGCATGAATATTGTTGCGGTGGCTCGCCGCTTTGCTCCTCCTGGGCCAGGCGGTTGAGGGTTAGCAGGCTTTCGGTCAGACGGATCAAACGTTCGGTTTCGATGAGCATGGTTTGATGGGCAGAATTCAATATTTCTTTATCCTCGACACCTCCCCGCTGCAGGATTTCCAAAAAACCTCTGATTGAAGTAAGGGGGGTCCTCAGTTCGTGGGAAGCGTCGGCAATAAAACGGGACATATTTTCTTTGGCTTTGCGTTCCGTGTTCAAAGCAGCTTCCATTTGACTGAGCATATGGTTTAGGGCTTCCTGCAATTGCTCTATTTCAAAGGAAGTTTTTTGATAGTAAGGCAGGCGCAGGTCATAGCGTCCTCCCGCTATTTTACGGGCCGTGGCCGAGATGTTGAGAAGCGGTTGCAAAGGTTTTTGCAAAGCGTAAGCCACGAGGAAGGTGCTTATCAGCAAAACGAGCAAAGCATTCAAGATATAGGTTTTGATACTGTTTTTGAGGACAAGATCTTCCTCATATAGCGGCTCACCGATTATGGCATAGCCCAGGATCACATTTTGAAAGTCCGTGGTTATTACGGGTTGGACTAAAAGCATATATCTGTTGTTCAAGGAATCGGTATAGATAAAAGGCTCGTTTTCCAGGGCTTTCTGGTATAAGTTAAAGTTAAGTTCTTGCTTGATAAAAGTTGACATATCCTGGTTGATACGGCCGTAACTATAAACAATGAATTTAGGTTTACTGTCGGCGGAATAAAAAGCCACGAAATTTCCGGGCCTGAGATCGGCAAACTTGGCAGGAGGGAGTACACTGCGGCCAAGCCAATCATACATACTGTTCCTTATGGAATGGTAGTCAGATAACAGGTTCTGCTCTACCCCTTGGTAAAGGGAATTTTTCAAGGCGTCATATTGAATGGAACCGATAATGATAAAAAAGAGGATAAAGCAAAACCATAAGCGCAGTAACAGTTGGCCGATCAATGATTTTCGCCAGTTTTTAAAATAATTGTGTACTTTGAGAGTATAGTTAATAATCTTTGAAATCATACTTCTGCCTCTAAACGATATCCTAATCCTCTCACGGTTTTTATGAGCTTATGGGCGTCGTCACCCAGTTTTTCTCTGAGGTAGCTGATATATACCTCCACAATATTGTCTTCACCTTCAAAATCATATCCCCAGACATGAAGAAGGATTTTTTCCTTGCTTAAAGTTTGGTTGGAGTTCCAAAGCAAATAGGTCAGGATCTTGTACTCCGTAGGTGAAAGATGAAGGACATTGCCGTCGAGAGATATATTTTTCCTCAATTCGTCAATGGTAAACCTGCCGATGACCTTTTGACCGGATAGGTCGGGGAAACGGTTGCGCAGTTGAACTTCGATCCTGGCCAGCAATTCTTCAAAGTGAAAAGGTTTAACCAGATAATCGTTGGCTCCCATTCTCAGTCCTTTAACTATGTCTTGGGAGGTGTCTTTGGCTGTAAGCATGATAGTTGAAGCATTGGATATTTGAGGGATGATCTGGCACAATTCATACCCGTCCATAACCGGCATCATAATATCCAGAATAATAACCTGGGGGTCGAATTGGCGAATTTTCTCCAAAGCTATTTCCCCGTTTTCGGCTGTTTGTACTTCATAACCTTCCTGGCTCAGTCCCAGGCTTAACATCTGTCTAATGGACGGATCATCATCCACCACCAGGATTTTAAATTTGGGATTGGGCATGTTTTTTCCTCCTCTTAACCGGATATACCGGCCAGTCACTTTTTATGATAAAATATTATGATAAAAAAGAAAAGAAGAACGGTGAGTGCTCATGAAGAACAACCTGCTTCAAGAACAATTGGCCAAAAAAATACTTATTTTGGATGGGGCTATGGGGACCATGCTCCAGCACATGGGTTTAAAAGCGGAGGATTTCGGGGGGGAAGACAAAGAGGGTTGCAACGAAATCCTTAATCTGACCCGGCCTGATATTGTCAAGTCCATTCACGAAAGCTATCTTCGGGCTGGAGCGGATATTATTGAAACCAATACTTTTGGAGCCACCAGGGTGGTTTTGGCCGAGTACGGCTTGGCCGATAAAGACATGGAAATCAATAAAGCAGCAGCCGAGTTGGCTTGCAAGGTTGCAGCGCGCTGGTGTTCTTGGCAACAGCCCCGTTTTGTGGCAGGTTCCATGGGCCCGACCATTAAAATGTTATCCCTGACTGGAGGGATTACTTTTGCCGAGTTGGAGGAAGCCTATTATCGCCAGGCCTTAGGGCTGCTGAGGGGCGGAGTGGATTTGCTTCTGTTGGAAACCTGCCAGGATACTTTGAATGTTAAAGCCGCGGGCATCGGTATTAACAGAGCCTTTTCCCAACTCGGTTTTAGGGTTCCGCTTATTATTTCCTGTACCGTGGAAGCTTCCGGTACCATGCTGGGAGGGCAAAATGTGGAAGCCTTTTATGTTTCGGTGGCCCACCTTAAACCTTTGGCTATAGGTCTTAACTGCGGAACGGGAGCGGAACTGATGAATGATTCTCTCCGGACCTTACATAATTTGGCCTCTTGTGCGGTATGCTGCTATCCCAATGCCGGCTTGCCGGATGAAGAAGGTAAATACCGGGAAACTCCTGAACAATTTGCCGCTAAAATGGCTAAATACGCGGCTAACGGCTGGCTCAATATTGCCGGCGGCTGCTGTGGCAGCACTGACCGGCACATAAAAGCCTTGGCGGATGTTCTGGCCGGCTACCGGCCCCGGAAACCGGCCGAAGATAAAGATGAGAAAAGTTGCGTTGCCGGGCTGGAAGCCGTTTGGCCGGAAGAGGACAATCGGCCCCTTTTGGTCGGGGAACGGTGCAATGTCATCGGTTCGCGCAAATTTAAGGAGATTATCAGCAACGGCCGCTACGAGGAAGGGGCTGAACTGGCCAAAATACAAGTCAAGAAGGGCGCCCAAATAATCGATATCTGCCTGGCCAATCCAGACAGTGACGAACTGCAAGACATGAAGGCTTTTCTTCCCCATGTCGTCAACAGGATTAGGGCTCCCCTTATGCTTGATTCCACCGATTCCAAAGTGTTGGAAGCGGGACTGGCTTTGAGCCAGGGCAAGGCTATTATTAATTCCATCAATTTGGAATATGGCCTGAAAAGGTTCGAAGAAGTTGTTCCTCTTATTAAAAAATACGGAGCCGCAGTAGTGGTGGGAACAATCGACGAGCAGGGCATGGCCCTGACCAGGGAACGCAAGCTGGCTGTGGCCGAACGTTCCTATGACTTATTGGTTAATAAATACGGGATAAGTCCCTATGATATAATTTTTGATCCTTTAACCTTCCCTGTGGGCACAGGGGACAGTAAATACCTTGGCTCGGCCGTGGAAACAATTGAAGGCTTGCGGCTTATTAAGCAAAAAATGCCGCAATGTAAAACTATTTTGGGCATAAGCAATGTTTCTTTCGGCCTGCCTACGGCCGGCAGGGAAATACTCAATTCGGTGTTTGTTTATCTTAATACCTTGGCCGGATTGGATTATGCCATCGTCAATGTGGAAAAGTTGAGACGTTATGCTACCATTCCTCCGGAGGAGAAAAAGCTGTGCGAGGATTTGCTTTTGAATACCAATCAACAGACCTTGAAAGCCTTTATTGATTTTTATAGGGAAAAGACGGCTGTGGCAACGACTGTTCCGGAAAAGGACGGCGGCCAATCCCGGCTTACCCTTGAAGAACGGTTAAGCAACTATATTGTGGAAGGAATAAAGGAAGGACTGGCCGACGATCTATTGGAAGGATTGAAAACCTATTCCCCCCTGGAATTAATCAATGGTCCGCTGCTTAAAGGTATGGAACAAGTGGGAGAGTTGTTCCAGCAAAATCAGCTCATAGTAGCCGAAGTCCTGCAAAGTGCGGAAGTCATGAAGGCGGCCGTCGATATCCTGAAGCCCTATATGGAGAAAAGCAGTGAAGCTTACAAGGGCAAGGTCATCCTGGCAACGGTTAAAGGCGATGTTCACGATATCGGCAAAAATTTGGTGGATATCATTTTAAGCAATAACGGTTACCAGGTTGTCAACCTGGGAGTCAAAGTCAGTTCCGAACAATTGATAGAAGCCTGTCGCCGGGAAAAACCGGATGTAATCGGCTTGTCCGGGCTTTTGGTAAAATCCGTGCAGCAGATGCTGATAACCGCCCAAGATTTGCGGGATGCCGGTTTTAACATTCCGCTTCTTCTGGGAGGAGCGGCTTTAAGCCGTAAATTTACCGAGGAAAAGATTGCCCCTGAATATAAAGGGCCCGTGCTTTATGCCCGGGATGCCATGGAAAGCCTAACTTTATTGAGCAAATTGCGGGAATCCGGTTATCTGGGCCAGGACAGGCCGACTGAGTACGGAGACAAACCGGCCGGGAGCAGATTAGAAGACGGATCATTAGAAAATCAATCCTTAGCCAAAGCCAAAGCGCCGGGTTCTGAGGAAACACCCTCTACAAGAGTGGCAACAGTTTCAGGCAGAGAAAAAGGTATTTCAGAATCTACAAGGCGGCTCCTGCTGGATTATCCCTTGGCCAAGATTATTCCTCATTTAAATTTTGACAAGCTTTATCGCAAATATTTGGGTGTGAAAAGCAATAATCAAAGCGTGAAGGTTGAGCAGTATAAGCAGTTTGTGGATGAGTTTTTGGAAGAAGTGCAAAGCCAAAAACTAATATCGGCCAACGGCGTATATGCCTTTTTCCCCGCTTATTCTTCCGGAGGAAGCATCTTTATTTTGGATCCGAGCGGTACTCTGGATGCCAATGGGCAACAAAGAATCCTGGAAGAGTTCGTTTTTCCCCGGCAAAAAAAGGGAGAAGGCCTTTGCCTGGCGGATTTTGTACGGCCTTTAAGTGAGGGAAGTCCGGAACAAATTGCCGTATTCGCTCTGACCACCGGCGTAGGTGTAAGTGAAAAAGCTGAATTTTACAAACAACAAGGCCAGTATTTGAAAAGTATTTTTCTTCAGGCCTTGGCTTTGGAATTGGCGGAGGCTTTTGCCGAGCACCTGCATGCCCAAGTTCGAGAAATATGGGGTATTCCCCCAACTCAAGGAATAAGAGTTTCACCGGGATATCCTGTTTTTCCCGCTATTGAAGATCAAACCAAAATTTTTGCTTTACTTAAACCGGAAGAGGTTGGTTTAACTCTTACCGAAGGAATGATGATGGATCCAGAAGCATCGGTGAGCGGTATAATATTGGGAGCATCCCAAGCTAGGATTTTTAGCCTTAACTAGAGCCTCCTTGAAAAAAATAAGTTTCGCTTCTTGTGGGTGGAGCGAAACTTATTTTCTCTTTATGAAGGGTTGGCATTTGGCTATAGATTTAGTTTTGTTTCCATCGCATTTTGCCAAATAGAGTTGAGTTACGGGTTGAAAAATAACGATCGGGAATAAAGTTTGGGGCTACATTGCCCTGGAATTGGTTTGGCGCTTGCGGGTAATTGGGAGGTGTAATATTCTGAGAGCCGGTAGACGGTACCGTTTGAGTGGTATTAAAAATAGCTGTCGGGGGTGTATTGACGGAGGTAGCCGGAGCCGTTGTGGGGGATGGTGCGGCCGTAGTAGAGGTCTGCCCTGCGGATCTTATGCTTCTTCTTGCCGGCTTAAACAGGTTTTGGCGATTTCTACTATCGATTTTAAATAAATTTCTTAGTTTCCTGCTTTTCTTATTCCTGGTTTTTTCGGTTGTTGTTGCGGGATTAGCTTCTGTTTCCGGGTTTATTTGGTTCTCATTGGGTTCTAAAGTTATTTTGTTCTCCGCCAACATTTTCTGAATCAGCGGATAGCCTACTCTATTCAACAAAACCTTGCCGGCTTTCAGGGCAATGGGTTTACCAATCTTTTTGGCTATTGGCAGGCCCACCTTTTTGGCCAACGGAATGCCCACTTTTTCCGCTAATACCGGTCCAATCATTTTTTGGAATTGAGGACCGAGTTCTTTGATGACCAGAGGCAATACTTTTTGTATAAGAAAGGAGGTTGCTTTGGATTCCATAAAAATTCCTCCCCAGGAATAAATTGGAATATATTTCTTATAAAGTATATGCTACCTCTGTTTTAATGTGTTTGTCTTAGCCTTAATATGCTTGGCGGTAGAGATTTTCCAGCTCGTGAATGAGGGGCATTCTGGGATTGGTTGTTATGGTTTGATCTTGGAAGGCTCGCCGGGCCAGGAGAGGAATCTTGGCTTCGTAATCTTCTTTATTAATTCCGAATTGGGAAATTCTATGGGGCAGATTAAGCTTGTCCATAAGGTCTTGCACGGCCCGAATCAACTGTTCCACTCCTTCGGCCTCGTCCCGGAAATTAAGGTTTAAAGCCGAGGCTATTTGGGCATATTTTTGGCGGGCGACGTAATATTTGTATTTGGGGAAGACGGTAATTTTGGTCGGCACCTCGCTGTTATAACGGATAACGTGGGGCAGGAGAATGGCATTGGCTCTGCCGTGAGAGATATTGAATTCCGCACCCAACTTGTGGGCCAAAGCATGGTTTACTCCCAAGAAGGCGTTAGTAAAAGCCATTCCGGCCATACAAGAGGCATTATGCATTTTCTCCCGGGCCTCTCGGTCTTGGCCGTCACTGTAAGCCCTGGGCAGATAATTGAAGACCAGTTGGATTGCTTTCAGCGCCAGAGCATCGGTATAATCCGAGGCCATAACGGAAACGTAGGCTTCCAAAGCATGGGTCAAAACATCCATTCCGGTATCGGCCGTTACGGAGGGCGGAACGGTAAAAGTAAATTCCGGGTCAATAATGGCCACATCCGGCGTAAGCTCGTAGTCGGCAATAGGATATTTGATATTTTTTTCTTTGTCCGTAATGACGGCGAAGGAAGTCACTTCCGAACCGGTGCCGGAAGTGGTGGGAATGGCAACGAATTTGGCTTTGGGAGCAACTTGGGGAATTTTGTAAATCCGCTTGCGAATATCCATAAATTTAAAGGTTAGGGCTTCAAATTTGATCTCCGGATGCTCATAAAACATCCACATGGCTTTGGCGGCATCGATCGGGGATCCGCCTCCTAAAGCTATAATCACATCGGGTTGAAAAGTCTGCATCATCGCCAGTCCTTTTTGCACTGTTTCCAGGGAAGGATCAGGCTCCACTTCGGCGAATATTTCACTGTGGACATAATCTTGGCGGTGGCGGAGATAATAAAGGATTTTGTCTACATAACCGTTTTTGAGCATGACCTGGTCGGTAACGATAAAAGCTTTGCTGATACCCGGCATTTTTTCCAAGTATCTTGTGGAACCGTATTCAAAATAAATTCGAGGTGGGATTTTAAACCATTGCATATTAAATGTTCTCCGTGCCAAACGTTTTTTGTTGATAAGATTGACGGCCGTAATATTGGCCGTAGTGGAATTGCTGCCGAAAGAACCGCAGCCCAAGGTTAAAGAGGGAATATTGGTATTATAAAGATCGCCGATAGCCCCGTGGGTGGACGGCGAGTTGACGATTAGGCGCCCGGTTTTGATTGTTTGGGCGAAGCGGTCGATCACTTCTTTGTTTTGAGAATGAATAACGGCGGAATGTCCGAGACCGCCATAGCGGACGATTTTATCCGCCAGCTCTATTCCCTGTTGGGCATTTTCCACTGTATAAAAAGCCAGAACAGGACTTAGTTTTTCGGCTGAGAGAGGATACTGGGGTCCTACTCCTTCCAATTCGGCAATTAGGATTTTGGTGGCCGGGTCCACATCCAAACCTGCCATTTGGGCTATGGTATAGGCGCTTTTACCTACCACGGAAGGGCTTAAATGGCCTTTCTCCGGATCAAAAAGAACCCTTTCCAGCTGGCTGACTTCTGCCGGGGAAAGAAAATAGCAATTGAGTTCTTGCATATAGCTTTTCACTTCTTGGGCAATTTCTTGATCCACAATGACGGCCTGTTCGGAAGCGCAAATCAATCCGTTGTCAAAAGTCTTGGATATAATTATGTCGTTGACTGCGGTTTTGATATCCGCGGTTTTTTCAATATAACAGGGCACATTGCCCGGTCCTACCCCTATTGCCGGCTTGCCTGCGGAATAGGCCGCTTTGACCATTGGTGTCCCGCCGGTGGCCAGGATAAGAGAGGTTTGGGGATGTTTCATCAGCGCATGGGTTTTTTCAATGGATGGCTCTTCCAACCATTGGATACAATATTCGGGAGCGCCGGCCTTAACCGCGGCCTCCCTCATGATGCGGGCGGCTTCCACACTGCTTTTTTGCGAGCGGGGATGGAAAGCGAAAACAATGGGATTGCGGGTTTTAGCCGAGATTATCGATTTAAACATGGTGGTGGAAGTAGGGTTGGTTGTGGGCGTTATTCCGGCGATAATGCCTACCGGCTCGGCAATTTCTTCATAGTTTTCGTATTCGTTAACTTCAATCACGCCTACGGTTTTTTCATATTTAATACTGTGATAAATATATTCCGTGGCAAATATGTTTTTGGTAACTTTATCTTCCACAATTCCCATGCCGGTCTCTTCCACAGCCAGTTGGGCAAGATAAAGCTGGTTTTCCAATCCGGCCAGAGCCATGGCTCGTATAATTTCATCTATTTGGGCCTGGTTCATCTCCATATATTGCTCCAGAGCCTGCTGGGCCTGTTCCATTATGAGTTCAATATCCGGATATATATTGGTAATTTCCATTTTTCCCTCCTATACTTATTGAGACTTTGGTAAAATGTTGTTATCAATTTGTCGATAGAAATATTGAGATATACCGTTTTTAGTCTGGGAATTCAATTGTTTTTTATACCTTAACCAAGACAAATGTGGGACTTTTTTAAAAATTCCATCTCTTCAAGAACAAGAGAAATTGCAAGAAATAACTCCGGAACCGGTTATTTTTCTTAGAATCCGGGAAAAAGTTATTTGCCAAACTATATATAGTATTGCTAGAATATATATATACCAGATATAGGAGGTGAGAAAATAAATGCGTTGCCCTTTTTGCCAACATGAGGAGACTAAAGTGCTGGATTCCCGCCAAATAGAGGGAGGAACTGCTATTCGGCGACGCAGGGAATGTGATGTTTGCAACAGGCGTTTTACTACTTATGAAAAATACGAGGAACTGCAGTTAATGGTTGTGAAGAAGGATGGTCGGAGAGAGCCCTTTTCCCGTCAAAAATTGCTGGCCGGGTTGGTTAAGGCCTGCGAAAAACGTCCGATTTCCACTGAACAACTGGAGAATATGGTTTCAGAAATTGAAAGGGGGCTCAGGGATACCAACGAGAGAGAAGTGCCGAGCAAACTGATCGGGGAAGAAGTTATGAACAGACTTTTTACAATGGATGAAATAGCCTATATTCGTTTTGCTTCAGTATATAGGCAATTTAAGGATATACATAAATTTATGGAAGAATTGGAAGAATTGGTTAAACGTCGTCAATAATGCATCTCTAGGTAGCAAATGTTGGGGGAGTCAGATAATATGTACGTTATAAAAAGAGATGGGAGAAGAGAGGTTTTCAAGCCGGAAAAGATATTGCAGGCAGTGGCCAAAGCTTTTATTGCTACCAATACTCCTAACGTCGATGAGTGGGCCAAGATTGTAACCGACAAAGTATTAAGCCAGTTAAAAGAGTCTTATGGCGAAAACGAAGGGATAGATATCGAAAGAATTCAGGATATGGTGGAAGAGACTCTGATGCAAACCGGAAATACCAAGGTGGCCAGAGCCTATATCCGCTATCGTTTTCAACATGAGATTCTTCGCAATCAGCAAAAAGCCAATCACGACAGCAATAAACTGTTTGTGGAATATTTGGGCTTGGAAACCTGGGAGATAAAAGAAAATTCCAATATGGGTTTTTCAGTCCAGGGCTTGAATCGTTTCGTTACCAGCAAGGCCACCAACGCCTTTTGGCAATCCATTTTGCCCGGTGAGGTTGGCAAAGCTCATGATTCAGGAGCCATTCATAATCACGATATGGGGGATTTGGCTCCTTACTGCGTTGGTTGGGATTTAAAAGATCTCCTGTTAGTCGGTTTTCGAGGGGCGGAAGGAAAGACCACTTCCAAACCGGCCAAACATTTCCGTTCAGCCTTGGGCCAGATTGTCAACTTTGTTTATACCTTGCAGGGAGAAGCTGCCGGAGCCCAAGCCTTGTCAAGCTTTGATACATATTTGGCTCCCTTTGTGCGGGCCGACAAGCTGGATTACCAACAGGTAAAGCAGGGGATTCAGGAGTTTATTTTTAACGTCAATGTTCCTACCCGTGTAGGCTTTCAATCTCCGTTTTTTAATATTACGCTGGATGTCAAGGCTGACGAATCGGCCATAAAAGACGAACCGGCCATTGTTAACGGCCAATTTTTGGATACCCCTTACCGCGATTATCAGCAAGAAATGGATATGATTAATCTGGCTTTTTGCGAAGTGATGCTGGAAGGGGATGCAGACGGCAATGTGTTCAGCTTCCCGATTCCTACCTATAACATAACCAAGGGCTTTGACTGGAACAGCGAGGTAGCCAATGCCATATTCAAAATGACTGACAAGTACGGCATTCCTTATTTCGCCAACTTTATTAATTCCGATATGAAACCGGAAGATGCCCGCAGTATGTGCTGCCGGCTGCGTTTGGATAATAGGGAACTTCGCAAGCGCGGTGGAGGTCTGTTTGGTGCCAATCCTCTAACCGGCAGTATCGGCGTCGTTACTTTAAACCTCCCTCTTTACGGTTATTTGGCCAAGGGTAACTGGAATCAATTTATTGCCCTGGTGGATAACCATATGAATATTGCCAGGTCTGCCCTGCAAACCAAACGCAAGGCGCTGGAAAGATTAACCGAGAACGGGCTTTATCCTTATACCAAATTCTATTTGCGGGATATTAAAAAGCGTTTCGGCAAGTATTGGACAAACCATTTTTCTACAATCGGTTTGGTGGGTATGAATGAGGCCATACGCAACTTTACTTCCGATACGGACGATATTACAACTGCTTTCGGTCAAAATTTTGCTTGGGAAACCCTAAATTATATGCGCACCAAAATACGGGAGTTTCAAGAAGAGGACGGGGATTTGTACAATCTGGAGGCTACACCGGCCGAGGCCACCAGTTACCGGTTGGCCCGTCTAAACAAGAAGCAATATCCGGATATTATTACCGCCGGTAAAGATGAACCTTATTATACAAACTCCACTCATTTGCCGGTTGGCTATACCAGTGACCTTTTTAAAGCCGTTAAACTTCAGGATAAACTTCAAACCCTTTATACAGGCGGAACTGTCTTTCACGGTTATTTGGCCGAAAGCTTGGATGATTTGGCCGTGGCCAAGGCTGTTGTCCGCAAAGTGTTTGAGAATTTCGAACTTCCTTATTTTACGCTGACTCCGACTTTCAGCATCTGTGAAGATCATAAGTACATTAAAGGTGAACATTTTAATTGTCCCACCTGCGGCCGCAAAACACTGGTCATGACCAGGGTAACTGGTTTTTACCGGCCAATTTCGGCTATGAACCCGGGCAAACAGGAAGAAAAGAAGGAAACCGTCAAGTATAAAATCGCAGGGGTTACACCGAGTCTTTTTGACGGGGTAGCGTAAAAAAGAATATACGGTGCCTATAAAAGGAACAAACGGTACCGATAAACGAAATAAACAGACTAATGGGCGGTGATTGTCAATGCTGATAAATATTGAACCCTTTTCCTTGGTGGATTATCCCGGGCATATCGCCGCCACTGTTTTTTTTGCCGGCTGCAATTTCAGGTGCGGATACTGTCATAATTCATCTTTAGTGCTAGGCAAGGAAAAGCCGCAAATTACTGTTGAAGAGGTTATCGATTTTCTTAGGGAAAGAAAAGGTTTACTGGAGGGAGTGTGCCTGACCGGCGGCGAACCCTTATTGTCCCCGGATATGGCTGTACTTATCCCGGAGATAAAGGAAATGGGGTATAAAATAAAAGTTGATACCAACGGTACCCATTTGGCTCAACTAAAAAAGTACCTTCCTTATCTCGATTATATTGCCTTGGATATTAAGGCGGAGCCTGAAAAGTATGAGCAGCTCACGGGCTGTCCGGGAAGCTGGTCGGAAGTGGAAAAAACAATAGCTTGGGTGCGACAATGCGGTTTGGCCTATGAATTTCGAACCACGGTTTTACCGGCCTGGCATGACGAGGCGAGCCTGACCAGAATCCGCCTACTTCTCGGAAATGACGCTCCATGGGTCCTGCAACAATTCCGGCAGCCGCCCCATGGAGTGCTGGACGGCAAAAAATATGAAAGCTATCCCGCTTCTTGGCTTATGGAAGCGGGCAGCAAACTGAACTGCCGGGTCCGAGGAATAAGTTAAATAGTTTTTTTATATAAACAAATAATTATACTAATTATTGATATAATAGTATTTGATTTATATTTGGATATGTTATACTATGTATGCTGGAGCTATTCTATAGCTTTGGGGGATACCCAATAATTAATTTCTCTACTTTCTTTGTTTTAGGGGCCTTGACTGGAACGCACGTCAACGGCCCGCTATTTTCATTATTCAACAGGGGGTTTGGCAATGTCTTTTAGTGAGCAGGAAAGAATTTATACCGTAATTATGAGATCGGGTACAAGCAAAGGAATATACCTTAACGAAAATGACTTGCCGAAAGATAAAGAGTTAAGGGATAAAGTGATCCTTTCTATTTTTGGCAGTCCGGATCCCAGGCAAATCGACGGGTTGGGCGGAGCTGACAATTTGACCAGTAAGTTGGCACTTGTCTCCGTATCTTCTCATCCCGATGCCGATATTGACTATACATTTGGTCAGGTGGAAATTAATAAGCCCTATATCCATTATTCCGGCCTTTGCGGCAATATTTCCGCCGGTGTGGCTCCCTATGCCATAGACGAGGGCTTGATTAAGGCTGAGGAGCCTGTAACCAGAGTAAGAGTTCGCAGCGTCAATAATAATCAGATCTTTGTGACCGAAGTTCCGGTCTATAACGGCAAAACCAAAGTAATCGGGGATTATGCGATTGACGGTGTCCCCGGTACCTCGGCCCGTATCAATATCGATATGTCCACTACCGCCGGTACGGTCAAGGGACTGCTTTTACCTACAGGAAATGTTAAAGACAAGATTTATATCGATGGCTTTGGCGAAATAGAAATTTCCGTTGTGGATGTGGTCAACCCCAGCATATTCGTTAAAGCCGCGGATTTGGGCTTAAGGGGAGACGAAAACCCTCAAGAGTTTAACAAAATGGCTGATAAAATTGAAATACTGGAAAAAATCAGAGCCTATGTTGCGGAAGAAATCTTAGATTTTAAAGGCTGGAGCAAGGCGGAAATAAGAGATACCAATCCCTTTATCGGCTTTGTATCTCCACCCAAAACCTATATTAATCATTTAACTAAAGAAGAAGTCAGTGCCGATTCAGTGGATTTCCTGTCCAGGATCCTATTTATGGGCGGGATGCATCAGACTCATCCCGGCAGCATTTCTTGTGTTGTAGGAGCGGCATCCGTTATCCCCGGTACTGTTGTCAGCGAAGTGGCAAGCTTTAAGGCTATGAGTAAAACAGTGCGCATCGGTCATCCGGCCGGAATTATCGAAGTGGAAGCTGCTGTGGAAAAAACGGAACCGGGAGCCAAAGAGCCCTATAAACTGACCAGGGCTGTGTATAGCAGGACAGTTCGCCGGCTCATGGACGGCTATGCCTATGTTCCCAAGACAGTATTTGAAAAACCCTAAATAAGATAGAACTTCAGAGGACAGAAAACGGGCAACCCCAACAGTGTTTGGAGGCTGCCCGTTTAATGTCATATGTTTGGCCTGCTAGTATTGAAAAAGATCGCATTTACAATTATCCATTTGTTTTGTGGCTTCTTTGGCAATATTAATAAAGTTTAACATAATTTTTGAGAGATAATCGTTCTTGCGGTAACAAATATTCAGGGAATGGGTGTATTCATTTTTAAATCTAAAATAGGAAGCCGCAGGTTGTTGGTAATTAACCATTGATTCTAGGACCATGGTTAAGGCCATTCCCTGTGTCACCAGGCGATGGGCGAGTTCAATGCTGGAAGTTTCCAAAATAACCCTGGGTGTTACATTATGGTCACTGAATATTTTATCGGCAATTTTACGTACGTGATGTTCGGGTGAAATTATTATAAAGGGTTCGTCTTTGATTGCTTGCATATCGATAATAGGCAAATTGTGCCTGTCCAGGGTTTGTTGAGCCAGGGGATGCTCACGGTACATGGCCAGCAGAACTCTATCCAAGATAAGAGGGATGCTGTCTAATTCGGGGTTGTTAATCGGATTGGCCAAGGCCAGGTCTACTTTGCCGGTTAAAACCATTTCCATCAGTTTTTCGTTGCTACCTTCCTTCAAAAACAATTCTACCGATGGGTATTGTTTTTGGAAGATAGGGAAAACAATAGGAATAATATTAGTGCAGCGCAGCGAGGAGATCCCGATAACCAGTCTCCCGGATTTGCTATCGAGTATGTCTTCAACTTCCCGTTTTAATCGTCGTTCAATGCTGAGAATCTCAGAGGCGGCTTTGATAAATTTTTCACCGGCATAGGTTAAAGATAAAGGAATTGTACTCCGGTCAAAAATAGGTGTACCGAGCTCTCTTTCTATGGCGCTGATACTTTGGCTTAAGGACGGTTGGGAAAGATAAAGCTTTTTGGCCGCGTTGGAAAAACTTCGTTCCGCGGCAACTGTTAGCACATATATTAGGTTCTTAGTATTCAGGTGCGGCACCTCCTTTCCTAATTTTTGCTAAAATACTATAAAGATTATATTATATTGATTATGGCCCAAATAGCATTTTGATTATACTTAGACTTATTATATTATCGGGCTAAGTTCGAAGTCAAGATCGGCAGATGGTTGACTTGACTTATTTGTGTGTTAAGGAACTTAGAAAATGCACGATTGTTATATGAAGTCAAAGTGCTTTTGCATTTAGTTATAGATAATGAGGCTTAAATAAGGTAGACTAAAGGATATAGGTTGAATAAAGCCGATATAGCCCAGAAAACCAAAAGCTCGAATCCTTATGGAGGCTTTAAACAATGAGTGATATCATAAAGCTTGTTCTTCTTATTATGGCTATTAATATAACTTATGTATCTTTGACAACAATCCGCTTGATCTTAATGATTAAAGCTTTAAGAGGATTTGCTTCCTTATTGTCTGTAGTGGAAGTGTTGGTTTATATTACCGGTCTTTCCATTATCTTGACCAATCTAAACAGCGTTTGGAATATAGCAGCTTATTGTATTGGCTATGGGATCGGGGTATATGTGGGGAGCAGGATTGAGGAAAAGCTGGCTCTTGGTTATATTACCGCCCAGGTAATTTTCGATACAGTTAACGATGATGCTCCTCAAAAGCTGCGCCAGGAAGGTTTCGGCGTGACAACCTGGTTGGGGGAAGGCCGGGACGGTCCACGTATGGTAATGCTGGTATTGGCCAAGAGGAACAGGCAAAAAGAATTGCTGAAATTAATTGACAGTTATTGTCCCTCGGCTTTTGTGCTCTTTAATGAACCCAAAAATTTCCGAGGGGGTTTTTGGACGAAAAAAATCAGTCGGCATGATTAAGCAAAAATAAACAGGTTAAGCAATATAAAGCGGCTGATTGTTAATAAATAACATTTGTCAAGGAATAACATATTTGATTAAGACACTTTTGGATAAGGAAAAGGATTATGAACAATAAATTATTAGGATTCGTTGCCTGTATTGTAAGCGCTTTAATTGGAGGGGCGATTTTTCTCTTCCTTAATTTGCCCATCCCCTGGCTTCTCGGTCCGATTGCAGCTATAGTGGTCGGCTCAGGCCTATTTAAGTTGAATTATTTTTGCCCTCCTTCCATAAGAAATATCGCACTTGTTCTGATTGGCTATTCGATGGGGGCTTCATTTAACAGCAATGTTTTGGCCTTGATTGTGGCCCAGTTGCCTTGGATGCTGTTAATGAACGTGATAACTTTGCTCTTTTGTTTTTTCCTGTCTTATATCAATTCCAAAATAGCAAAAGTTGATTACCTTACAATCTTAACCGGCAGCACACCGGGTGCCTTCAGTCAAATGATTATTTTGGGAGAAGAACTGGAAGATGTTAATCCGACGATAGTTACTTTATTCCATGTTATCCGTTTGCTAATGATTGTGCTGTTGATCCCGTTGATGGTCTTCAGCCCTTTATTTGATGCCGGTAATGCTTCGATGCCGGATTATATTGTCCAAGAGCAGGTATGGCAATGGGCCAACATATTTCCTGAGGGCATAATTTTTGCAGTGGTAGCCGTGCTCTGTGCTTTCCTGGGGAAGAGGATGAAGCTGCCGACCCCTTATCTGCTGGGGCCTGTTATAGGAACGGCGGTTCTATGCATTGCCGGGGTTCAAAGCTATTCCCTGCCTCCGGCGATTACCGATGCCGCCCAGTTTTGTATTGGCTGTTATATAGGGATTTTGTTAAAACCACAGCAATTGGCCAACAAGTCGACAATTATAGCTTGTGCAATACTAAACGGGCTTGTTTTGATTCTCTTTTCCTGGGCTTTAAGTCATGTCCTGGTCCTGTTGCACGGAATACCGCCTGTAACAAGTTTTTTAAGTTTGGCGCCGGGCGGAATGGATCAAATGGGGATTGTGGCCCATGAAATAGGAGCCATATTATCTCTGGTTACTTGTTATCAACTATTTAGAACCATATTTATTTTGCTGCTTATGCCCCCTGTCTTAAAACTGTTATGGAAGCATAAGCACCCTTTGCCCGATGATACCGGGCCTCCCTGCCAGAATGAAGACTAGGTATAAGACAAAAAGGAGATGTTTTGCCATCTCCTTTTGTCTTAAATTATTAAGTTTCGTTTAGCTGTTCTAATATCTAAAACCAAATTCCAAAGCTTTTATGATGGAATAAGCCGCTTCCGATCTGGTCATGGGCCGTCCGGGTTGGAATTTCCCGTCTTGGGACGGTGAAATAATTTCTAGCCCTGTTACCAGGGAAATATAACCTTTGGCCGCAGGAGCAAAGGTTTGGGCATCGCTAAAGGGGGAAGTGTAAATATGATTGATGCGGGCAATTTGCTCCAAACCTAAACAACGAATGATGATTTTACTGAACAGCTCTCTTGTGACTACTTGGGTCGTGGAAATATCCTCTTGCACCCAGCCCAGCTTTTTGGCTTCTTTGATAATATCTTCGGGACTAAGGCTGCTGTCAGGAATTCCGTTTTTAATGGCTAAAAGAGCTTTAAGCAGGGGAATTACGGTTAAATTATCCTGCGGTTTAAACTGATTACCATATTCCCCGAATAAACCGGCCATTCCGAGAGCTGTTATTTCCTTGGCGTTCGGATCTGAGCCAATATCGTTAAAAATAAGACGTTGAGGCTGGCCGGTCAAGGGTTTACCCCGCCAATCGAGGAAGTTACCGTTTTTGGCGTCCATCATATCGGAGACGGCACTGCTGTCGGCCGAAGGCCTGTAGACTAAACGGGCTTCCTTAGGCTCTCCCCTGTCATAAACTATGGCATACTGCAATTTCATAGGCCTGGATTGGAAAAACAATTCTTCCGCTTTATTTTTGCCCATGGCCTCGGACAGTTGAGGGAAGTTAAGGTTCCACCAGTCTAATTGATAGGAAGTGATTTTTTTGGTATATAGATCAACGGTGACTAGAATTTGATTGGCAGGAAACAGAATATTGTTGACAATGCGTTGATAGTAAAAGGTTACAGAATTGGTATCCACGGGTAGGGATAGTTTGGCTGACAGGTCGCCGCTGCTATTGTCTGCGGAGATTAAATCGTCAGCCTTTAATTTCGTCTGCTTAAACTTTTCCGGCTGGATTTTTCGGATAAAGTCTTCAGCGATTTTTTTGGCCTGATCTTGAGAAATGGGTTTGGTTTCGGGAGAAATAACTGAGGATGAGTTATAGGAGCTAAAGCTTATCAGTTCGCCGTTTCTGGCATTGACTTTGGCATGGATATATTGAGTACCCTTTTGGTTTTCCCAACTGAAAGACCATACCCGGTCTCCGCGCAGGCTGCTGTCCTTGTAAAGATTTATATTTTTTATACTGAAGTCTTTGGGAATCTCTACCCACTTTTTGATGGCCGCAATGGCTTGTTCTTTGGTCAGTAACTGTAAATTTTCAACTATCTCTTGCTGTTCTTGAGGAGTCAAGGCTGCTTGTTCGGTATCAAGCTGGGCGGCACCCATTCCCCCTCTTAATTTGGCATCGTTGGCAGCCCAATATTGATCTTGATTAAGAATCACCGGTTTACCCGTTAAGGCATCAATCGTACCGTCGTTTTTTAACTGGTATACGAGTTGAACCTGCTCTTGGTTTCCGTCAGCGGTTTTCAGCGGTCTGATTTCAGGAGCCAAAAAATACTGCAGTTCAAGCAAGTTTGCTTTGCTAAAGGCTTGGGTCGCTTCAGTGGAATCAATGGTTTTGGCCGGGGCAAAATTAAGGTCGGTCCAATTGAGGTAATAGGAGGTCAATTGGCCTGTTTCAGCATCGATTTGGATACTGGCCCCATTATCCGGTACGGGAATATCGTTTTCGATTCTTTGCCAAGTAAAGCCATAATAGGTTTGCCCATAAGTATTAATTGGAATTATAGATTTATCTTCAATAAGCTTTAAACGTTGGTATTTGTCCCCGGTTAATTTTTTCAAGTATTGGTCCGCTGTTTTTTCTGCTTGCTGCAAGCTGACGGCCGGGGTTTTATAGTATTGGTCGGGATTATAAGGTTTGGAATAATAGATACTTAATATTTCGCCGCTTACAGCATCGACTTGGGCACTTAAGCTCCCTGCTTGCGTCCCGGTAGAAGACCAGTTTAAGGACCAAGCCTGACGGGAATTATAATCATTGAAACCGGAAGAAAAATCTATTAGTTCCGCCGGTATTTCAAAATTTTTCTTGGTGATTTGGATGGCTTGCTCCAAGGTAATAAGCTGTTTGTCCGCTTTGCCGGTTGATGCTTGCTCGTCCTGGGCCAGCAAGGGCGCCGGCATAAATAATGACCACAGCAGTATTACCGCCAAGGTAATACTTAGCAAAGGGCGGTTCATTACATCATCACGATCCTTTCTTTATTTAATTTTATTTAAATTTTCTAAGATAATAGACTTAACGATAGAGTATTATATGACGCAAATTATTGAAATATTTTCCTGTAAATGAAAGGCTTGCATACAGTATTACTTTCCTCGGGTAGTAGATTTTTTGTCTAATTTGTGCTAAAATCTTTAAATCGAATGATTTTAGTGTTCATTTTGTTGGGCATTCCTAAAGAACAAAACTGTTCTTTTTTTTTAGGATGAGATTTGGCTAGGCGGGATTTGGGCAGGAGAATAAAGAATGCATTTATCCAAGAAAGAAATTGAAATCACCTATGCTGACACGGATATGATGGGGGTTGTTTATCATGCCAATTACCTAAAATGGTTTGAAATTGGCAGGACTCAACTTATTAAAGAACTCGGTTTCAGTTATCTGGATATGGAGAAGGAAGGATATTTAGCCCCTGTTTACTCAGTTCAAGTGACATATAAGAGAGCTGTCCGCTATGGTGATAAAGTCTATGTAAAAACTTGGGTTGAAGAAAACACCGGTTTGAAAACCGTTTACGGTTATCAGATTGTCGATGGGCAAGACCTTGTTTATGCCGAAGGAACAACAACCCATATAATTGTTCGTAAGGATAATTTTAAACCGGTCCAATTTAAAAAAGTTTTCCCTGATTGGTTTAAGAGATATGAAGAAATTAAAAAGCATAAACCTGATTAAATCAGGTAATCAACCATCTTTATTATAACAACCGTCATCTTATTTGGAACTAGGCGAGGAGGAGAATCAATGGGTAACGAAGTTGAAAATAACTTTGAAGAAGTTATACTTAGCGATCTTAGCGCCAAGGCACAGGTTAGCAGTAAAATAGATCCCGAACTTTATACTAAATATGAAGTAAAAAGAGGGCTGCGCGATGCGGACGGCAGAGGAGTCCTGGTTGGGCTTACTGAAATCGGGGATGTACATTCCTATATCATAGATGAAGGGGAAATGGTTCCTGTACCCGGAAGGTTAACTTATCGGGGCATTAATATTAAGGACATTGTTAACGGGTTTATGGAAGACGGAAGGTTTGGTTTTGAAGAAGTTACTTACCTGCTTCTTTTTGGTCACCTTCCGAACGAAAAGGCCTTAAACGATTTCAAGAAGCTATTGGGTATGTATCAGAAGCTGCCGGAAGACTTTGTCCGTGGAGTCATCCTCCATTCGCCCGGTAAAGATATTATGAATATGCTGGCCAGAAGCGTTCTTGCTTTGTACTCTTACGACAATAATGCCGATGATATTTCCATTCCCAATGTACTAAAACAATGCTTAAAGCTCATTGCTTGGTTTCCTTCCCTGGCAGTTTACGGTTATAATGCTTATATCCATCATCATTGCAATAAAAGCCTTATCCTTCACAGCCCCAGGCCCGACCTAAGTACTGCGGAAAATATCTTGCATATGTTGCGGCCGGACAGTAAATATACGGAGTTGGAAGCAACCCTGTTGGATTTGGCCCTTGTCTTGCACGCTGAACACGGCGGCGGCAACAATTCCTCATTTGTTACCCATGTGGTAACCTCCACCGGAACAGATACTTATTCGGTAATGGCCGCGGCCATCGGGGCCTTGAAAGGGCCGAGACATGGGGGGGCCAACATCAAGGCGGTCCAGATGTTGGAGGATATAAAACAGAATGTCAAGGATTGGCAAGACGATGATGAGATTCGAAACTATCTTTTCAAAATCCTAAGGAAAGAAGCGTTTGATAAGGCGGGCCTTATTTATGGCATCGGACACGCCGTTTATTCCATTTCCGACCCACGGGAAGTTATTTTTGAGCACTATGCCGGCCAACTGGCCAAAGAAAAAGGCTTGGAAGATGAGTTTAATTTATATCTTAAAGTTGAAGAACTGGCTCCCGCTGTTATTGCGGAATACACCGGAAACAAGAAGGTTATTAGCGCCAATGTGGATTTTTATTCCGGTTTTGTATATCGCATGCTGGAGATTCCGATTGAAATGTTTACCCCCATATTTGCCATAGCCAGAATATCCGGCTGGAGCGCCCACAGAATTGAGGAGTTAATTAGCCATGGCAAGATTATCAGGCCGGCTTATAAGAGTGTAGCACCTCGTAGGGAATATATTCCGTTGAAAGACAGATAAGATCTTGTTTTATGCCTGAGCCTAAAGAGCCTTCCCAGTAGGGAAGGCTCTTTTAATTTGAATAGTATTCTGCTAAGATAGGGCTGAAATATTGT
>ENA-UPSB01000564-UPSB01000564.1-bioreactor-metagenome-genome-assembly--contig:-NODE-564-length-59572-cov-6.850681_pt1 | contig 59572 bp, 53 predicted proteins | sample MGYA00238182_ERZ773286 | MGnify/ENA primary metagenome ERZ773286 (study PRJEB29026, sample SAMN07631240) | bioreactor metagenome | isolation source: Switchgrass digestor | place: USA: Dartmouth...
CGCCCGCGCCGCCGGCGTCACCCGGTCCCACGGGCGCACCGGCGCCACACCGGCGCTGTTCACCAGGAGGTCCAGACCGCCCCAGGCGTCGGCCACCCGCGCCACCAGCTCCTCGGCCTCCTTCGGCCGGGCGAGGTCAGCGGGTATCAGCAGGGCCTGCCGGCCCGCGGCGACCACGGCCCGGGCGGTCTCCTCGGCGCCGGCCCGGTCCCCGCGGTAGTGGACGGCCACGTCGGCCCCGGCCTCTGCGAGGCGCCGGGCCACCGCCGCCCCCAGCCCCTTCGAGGCCCCGGTCACCAGGGCCCGTTTACCCTTCAGCTCCACGGGATCACCGCCTCCCGATGCGCCTTGGCTGTGAAGAGGAAGTCCGCCAGCCGCCCCTTGTGCGGGGCCCCGGGCTCGGTGTGCCACGGGGGAATGGGGCCGACGAAGAGCTTCTGGATCGACGGCTCCCGGAGGCACCGCCCCGCCAGCGCCCGGTCCCGGCTCAGGAGCGTCACCGCCAGCGAGCCCCTGAGCAGCGGCAGCGGGTCGGTGCCCGGGGGCACCTGTGTCGCCGTTGCCCACGGGGCCGGCAGCTCCAGCCCGAAGCGCGGGTCCGCCGGGTCGACGTCCAGCACCAGCGCCGGCCGGACGAACGTGAGCCCGTGCGACTCCACGACCTCGGCGGGAGTGCGGCGGGCCGCCGCGGCATCCTTCCAGGCGGGCACCCGCGCCGCAGGGTCCAGCGGATCCAGGAGGGGGAGTCCCCTGAGCCGCTCCGCTACGGCTTCCAGCAGGCCCGGGGCCTCGCCCCGGAGGAGCACGGCGCTGGCGCAGGTGCACTTGCGCCCGCCGTCGTGGAGAATGCAGTCGACCAGGAAATCAACCGGGTGTTCCGGCCGGGATGCGGCACTCCCCGGGCCCGCCTCGGCCCGTGCCGCGGACGGCAGCGCTCCGTTTCCCAGCGGCGCCGGGCCGGGCGTTCCGCTGAAGGCTTCCCCGGTGGTGCCGGCTGCTCCGGAGACAGCTTCGCCTGCGCCGGTCTCCCCGGCCTCACCGTCTGCCTTCTCGCCGATCGCACGGGCACGCTGGGCGCCCGCGGTTCCCCCGACCGCCTCACCGTCCACCAGCACCTTGGAGCGTCCAGGTCCGTTGAAGAGCACCCGGGGGTCCCGGCCCAGCAGGGCCGCCAGGGTGGCTCCGCCGTAGGCGACGGTGCGGTCGCAGTGCTCCACCAGGGCCGGCACCAGGTCGTGCCCGCCGGGCAGGAGGGCGACCCGCTCCGCCGGGAAGCCCGCCGCCCGCAGGGCCAGCAGCACCCGCCAGGGGGTGAACGGGTCGTCGGCACCCGGCCGGACGGCCACCGCCCAGCCCATCGCCAGGGCCAGGACCCAGGTGAGGTGGACGGCCGGGTGGTTGGAGGGGGCGACGAAGCCCAGCACGCGCCCCACCGGCACCCAGCCGCAGGCGCGGCCCGGGGAAGGCTCGAGGCGGTGGGTCAGAAACGGCTCCAGGCTGCCGCCCGGTGTCTGCCAGCGGAGGGCGTCCCGTACGTGGAGCATGCCGCTGGCCAGTTCGGTGAGCGCCTGCCGGCTGTCGGCAATCGGGGCGCCCGTGGCCAGGGTGACCAGGCGGGCGTGCTCGTCGGGCGAGCAGCCGCCCAGCTCCGCGGTGGCCAGGAGCCGCCCGGCGGCGGCGATGGCGTCCCAGAGGGCGGGAAGGTCGGCCCCGGGCTCCGCCGCCGCCCGGAGTTCGGCGGCGACCCGGTGCACCAGGAGCGACGGCGCCAGCGCCACCCGGGCCAGCGGCCCGCCCCGGTAGTCGTAGAGGACCCGCACGTCCAGGCTGGTCCGCTCGCGTCCGCCGCGCCACAGGGGAATCTCCATCACCTTAGTACACCCCCTCGACCTGGACGCCGCCCCCGTCCAGGGGGGCTACCTCCGCCAGTTCATCCCAGAGCGCGCCGCCCTGCCAGGCGACCCGCACCGCCCGATCCCGCTCCAGGTGCCAGGGCAGGAAGAGCTCGCGGGTGAGCAGGGAGATGCGCACCTGCCCTGCCTCGCCGGGGGCGACCCGCCGCATGGGGTCCTCCGGATCGACCACCCGCACCACCGCCTCCGGCCCCGGCGGGACGAAGACGCAGGGGTACACGTCGCCCTCCCGGCGGGGACGCTGGCAGGCGATGCCCATCAGGGTGTTGCCGTACCATCCCACCAGGCGGACACCGGGGAGGAGTTCCTCCTCCAGCAGCCGCAGCCCCTCGCTGGGGAGCGAGGTGCCGAACCAGACGATTCCCCTGATGCGCGCGGTGAGCCAGGCGTAGGCCTCGGGCCGTTCGCACAGCGCCTGCAGGAGCGGAGGCGTGGTGGAGAGCACCTGCACCGGCTGGCTCTCGAGCACCGCCAGGGCCTGCTCCACCAGGTGGGCGGTGTAGCGCCTGGCCTCGTCGGCCCGGCCCTCCCGGTAGAGACGCTTCACCCAGCGCGGGTCCAGGTCGATGGTATGGTAGAGGAAGCCCCGCATCCGGGCGAGCCGGGCCACGTTGGTGCCCACCAGGTGCGGACCCGTGGGTCCCAGATGGAGCCAGCCCTCCCGGCCGTCCCCGCGGGGGAAGCCGTGTTCGTCCAGCACGCGGTCGACCCGCCGGATGCCGCGGGTGCGCTCCTGGGCGTCCACGATGCGGGTGGGGGGCCCGGTGGTGCCGCCCGTCTCCCACACGTCGAAGGCTTCCGCACAGCCCCGGGGGATCAGGTCCCGGGCCGGGATGCGCCGCCAGTCCGCGGCCACCGCGGGGAAGCGGGCGAGGTCGTCGAACGACCGCACCTCCGTGAGGGGGTCGAAGCCGAGTTCGGCCGCCTTGCGGAGCCAATAGGGCGAGCCCGTCTCAGGGCTGAAGTGCCAGCGCACGATGGCCCGCACGTGGGCGTCAAGGTCGGCGGGCGTCATCACCGGCGATCACCTCCTCGAACGGGGGCAGCAGGGCGCCGGCCGCGGTCAGGGGGCGCTGCGCCTTGGCCATGCACTCCTGCCACTCCGCCGCGGGGTCGCTCCCCGGCACCAGCCCGGCGCCGGCGCGCACCAGCACCGTGCTGCCCTGCAGCGCCAGGCTGCGGATGGTGAGCCAGAGCTGCAAGTCGCCGCCGGGGAGCACCGCACCCACGGCCCCGGCGTACCAGCCCCGGGGGACCGGCTCCAGCCGGTCGATGAGCGCCCGGGCCTCCGCCCGCGGGATGCCGCCCACGGTGCTGGCGGGGAAACAGGCGTCCACCAGATCGGCCGGCGTCGTGCCGGGGCGGAGCGTACCGGAGAGCCGCGAGGCCAGGTGCACGAGCCCGGGGTGCGGCTCCAGCTCCATGAAGGCGTCTACCGCCACGCTGCCGGGCTCGCAGGCGGTGAGGAGGTCCCGGCGGGCCTGCTCCACGGCCACGGCGTGCTCCTCCCGGTCCTTCCGGCTGGCGGCGAGCTCGGCCTCCCGCCCCCGTGGCCGGGTGCCGGCCAGCAGGTGCATGCGGGCCCGGCGGCCCTCCAGCATTACCAGCGGCTCGGGGGAGAGGCCCACCAGCGTTTCCCCGCCCGGCCCGCCGTGCAGCAGGAAGCCCAACCCGGGCGGGTCGCCGGCCGTCAGCCGCCGGTAGATGGCAAGCGGCGGGAGAGAGCAGGGGGCGGCGAAGGGGACGGAGAGGATCACCTTGGTCAGGCGGCCCGCCGCCATCGCCGCGAGGGCCTCCCGCACGGCCCCGGCGTACGCCGGGTAGGGCCACAGGGGCACCGCCTTGGCCGGGGGTGTCGTGTTGGCAGCATCGCCGGCGGACGCTGTACCGACGGCGGGGGGCCGGGAACCCGGCGGTGCGGCGGGTGCAACGTCGGCGGAGGGGGCGGGCAGGGCGGCGTCGGGGAGTTCGCCCCGCACCCAGAGTTCGCCCCGCTCCCGGTCGAAGAGCGCCGCACTGCCGGGGGTCCAGAAGCGGCCCTGCCCGTCCCAGTCCAGCCGGCCCACGGCCGCACCCAGGAGGGGTGGGGCGTCCGGCGGCAGGGTGACGCGCCCCGCGGCCTTGCAGGCCTCCCGGATCGACCCGACTCGGGCGGTGGGGGCCCAGGCCACCAGGGCCACCCGGCGGCCCTGCCATGTCAGCCCGTCCAGCAGCGCCACCGGCCCGACGCCCAGTGCCCCGGCCAGGTCCGCCGGAGACCAGGGGGGAAGGGGCAGGCGCCGGATGGCATCAGCCCTCGCCATGCGGGCCGCCCCCCTCCGGCGGCAGCGGGCCGTCGAACGCCAGGGCCCGCACGGGCGCGGCTTCGGCGCCGATCACCTGCATGGGTGCGGCCATGAGCCAGACGATGGGCCCGGTGAGGGACTTCAGGTTGCAGAGGTACTCGAGAATGGGTATGCCGGCTTGCAGCAGCCGCTTGTGCACCGGGAACGCCCGGTCCCCGGGCTCCTCGGTGAGGAAGTCCAGCCCCACCAGCACAGCGCCCTGCTCGACGCACCAGTCGGCGGCGCTGGGGGCCAGGTATGGCGGCTTCTGCCAGAAGTCCGGGTCGCCCCAGTGCCTGTCGACGTAGTCGGTGCGCAGCAGGAGGCGAAGGCCCGGCCGCATCCGGCCCCGGGCGGACGCGGCGAGGTCGTCGGCTGTGACGGGCTCGCGCAGGCCCTTGTGGGTCAGATCGAGCACCAGGGCGGGGCCGATGAAGAGGCCCGGGTCCAGGTCGCTCACGTCCTTGCCGCCGGGCACGAAGTGGCTGGGGGCGTCCACGTGGGTGGCGTTGTGGGGGTTGAGGATGAACTGGCTGAAGCGCCGGCCGTGCCCGGTGGGATCCGTCTCGGGGGTCATCAGCGGGCGGATCTCTACTCTCTTGTACCAGGAGGTTCCATATGCCGGCATGCCGTGGCTGTATCCCAGCGTGAGGTCGATCACGCGCATGGGGGAATGGCCCACCTCCTCAACGGTTCACGATGGCGGGAGCCGCACTGCCGAGGCGCAGGACGGCCCGGGTGACCGCTCGCCCATTCTATGCAGGCGCGGCGGCCCCGGTCCCGCGCATATCCATGAGGAGGGGAGGGGGCGATGCCGTGGCGGTGGAGGTGGGGGTGATGACCCCGCTGGAGTGGCCCTGGCTGGCGGCACGCTCGGCGGCAACCGCCTGGGCCCACGTGGAACCCGCCCTGCGGGCCTGGACGACCCCGGCGGCGGTGGCGGCCCGGGCGGAGCAGAACCTGCGGGCGCTGCTGGCCCAGCCGGGGAGCGCCGCGCTGGTGGCCCGCGCAGACGGTGTCGCTGTGGGCTACCTGGTGGTGGCACTGGTCCCCGACGAACTGACCGGGCTGCCGACCGGGCTCTTCTACGACATCTACGTGGAGCCGTCGTACCGGGGCACGGGCGTCAGCGACCGCCTGACCGCCGCCGGGGAGGCGCACTGCCGCGCCCACGGGGCCAGGGTGGTGCGGCGGTTCGTCGACCCCGCCAACACCCCGTCACTCCGGCACGCGCTGCGGGACGGCTGCCGGGTGGAGCGGCTGGCGCTGGTGAAGGCACTGTGAGGGCGGCTGCGCGGAGTCAGCTTTGCTGCCACGGGGGTCGGGCAGGACGGTGGTGCGAGTCCGTTTCTCCCGGGGGATCGTGCGCAGGCGGCGGAACGAGCCGTCTCCGACGGCCCCGGCCGTCTGCCGGCGGGGGTGTGGGGAGCGGACCTGGTGGGCGCGAAATTAGGGGGAAAAATCGCCCCATATTTTCGGCGAGATAGGGGGCGGATTTGCCCACCTTTCGGGACCCGAAGACGCCCGGAAGGGCTTCCCCGGGGTCGGTTGGGGCGGTGTTCGACAGGATTCGACATCATCCGACCGAGATTTGGCCTGGGCCAAGTTTACATAAGGGAGATAGGGGGCAGAAATTCCCCCTATCTCCCTCAAAATAGGGGTCCCAAGTTCCCTCTAATTTCGCGCCCGTCCCTCCGCCCCGGGCGGGGCCCGCGCGTGGCCGGCCGTGCCGCGCGAGAGGCCGTACCGCCGGGTTCCGGGCGCGTGGGCAACCGACCGTGGGGGGGCGGACGGCCGGCTGCGAACCTCTGCTGTCGCTTGCTGGCCGTCTGGACGCCATCGAAAGGACGTGATGCTGTGCTGGATCATCGCGCGGCGGGCCTCTCCGACGAGCAGGCCGTGGCGATCTACCGCTGGATGCTCCTCACCCGGCGGTTGGACGAGCGCCTGAGCCTTCTGCAGCGCTCGGGGGCCGTTCCCCTGGCCGTCTCCAGCCGGGGGCACGAGGCGGCCCAGGTGGGGGCGGCCATGGCCTTCACCCGCGGGAAGGACTGGTGGTTCCCCTACTACCGAGACCTCGGAACGGTGCTGGTGGCGGGAACCGCGCCGCTGGACGTGATGCTCTCCGCCTTCGGCCGGGCGGCGGACCCGGCGTCGGGCGGGCGCCAGACGCCCTACAACTGGGGCGATCGAAGGCTCAACATCGTCGCCCGGTCGGCGCCGGTGGGGGTGCAGATCCCGCAGGCGGTGGGGGTGGCGCAGGCGGCGGTGCGCCGCGGCGACCGGGTGGTGGTCTACTGCAGCTTCGGCGAGGGGGCCGCGTCCCAGGGAGACTTCCACGAAGGGCTCAACTGGGCGGCGCTCTATCGGCTGCCGGTCGTCTTCATCTGCCAGAACAACGGCTGGGCGATCTCCGTACCCGCCGCGCGGCAGATCGCCGGCGGGAGCGTGGCCGCCCGGGCGTCAGGGTACGGTATCGAGGGCGTGAGCCTCGATGGCACCGACCCCTTCGCCGTCTACGCGGCCGCGCACCGCGCCGTGACCCGGGCCCGGGCGGGGGGCGGCCCGACGCTGATCGAGGCCCGGGTCGTGCGCCTGGACTCCCACACCAGCGATGACAGTCAGGCCCGGTACCGGTCCCCGGAGGAACTGGCGGCGGCGCGGGAGGCGGATCCCCTGCCGGCCGTGGCGGCGTACCTGCGGCGGGCTGGGCTGCTCAGCGACGAAAGCGAGGCGGCGCTGGAGCGCGCGGTGGCGGCGGAGATCGACCGGGCAGAGGAAGGGGCGCGGACGGCGCCGCTGCCCCGGCCGGAGGACGCGCTGGGCTGACGTGCTGCCGGGCGGGACGGGGACGGGGCCGCGGGCCCGGGGCCGGCTTCGCTACATCTGCACGTGCTCCAGCGATTCCTTCACCTTGTTCAGGAAGGCGATCATCTCGGCGCCGTCCACGGCCCGGTGATCGGCCGTCAGCGCCAGGTACATCATCGGCCGCACGGCGATCTGGTCGTTCTCCACCACCACGGGGCGCTTCTGGATTGCCTCGAAGGCGAGGATACCCACGTTGGGCGGTTGGATGATCGGCGTACCGAAGAGCGTGCCCCCCCACCGGCCGGTGTTGGTGATGACGAACGTCTGGCCCGACAGGTCCTGGGGTGTCGCCAGGCCTGCCCGGGCCTTCTGGGTTTGGATATAGATGTCGCGGGCCAGTTCCCAGAAGCTCTTGCGCTCGGCGCCCGCCACCGTGGGCAGCAGCACGCCGCCCGGCAGGCTGGTGGCGATGCCGAGGTTGATGTACCGGGGGATGACGAAGCCCTGCGGGCCGAAGGCGGCATTCATGATCGGGTAGGCCTTGAGCGCCCGGACCGTGGCCATGGCGAAGAAGGGCAGGTAGGTGAGCGGCATCCCCAGGTAGCGGGCCGCCAGCGGCTTCAGGGCCTCACGCACTGCGATCAGGCCCGAGGCGTCCACCTCGGCCACGACGGTCACCGGGGCGGTCATCCGCTGGGCGAGTTCCAGGTTGAGCATGGACACGCGCCTGAGCGGGCTGAGCGGCATGGTGACGAAAGGCGGAAACGGGGAGCCGCCCATGGCCAGGGGGTTGTCGGGCGTGCCGCCGGGCAGGATGGGGCCCGCCAGGACTCCCCGCGTCGGGTCTGCCTGCAGTACCGGGCTTGCCAGCATCTGCATGCCAGGTCCTCCCCTCCTCGCAGGTTGCTGCACCAGCATATGCCGCGGCCGGGGGAGCGCTCCAGAGGGCCCGTCCCGCTGTCATAGACCACCTCTTGAACTGTGATTGAAAACATCAAGAGCCGCAAACCCTTACGGCCGTAAGCCTTGGCAGGATTGGTCAGGCCGCCGGGCGTAATAATCTAACCGGGGCACGTTCCTGCGGTTCCATACGGAATGTGCGTTTCGGAACAAACAGGGAGGGCTCCGATGACCAAGAAACCGGTGATCTTCATCGTCTCGGATTCAGTGGGGGAGACGGCCGACCTGGTCACGCGCGCCGCCCTGGCGCAGTACGGCCGGACTGGCGTGGAAATCCGCAGGTTTCCCATGGTCGACGATTCCTTCTCCGTCCGGGAGGTGATAGATGCTGCTCGACAGCAGCCCACCCTGATCGTCTACACCATCATCGTGCCCGAGATCCGACAAGAGCTCCAGCGGCTGGTTGAGATGTGGAACATCCCGGCAGTGGACATCATGGGCCCCATGCTGGAGGGGGTCTCCAAGCTGCTCGGGCCCCCCGAGAGGCTGGAACCCGGCAAGATCCACCGCCTGGATGATGAATACTTCCGCCGCATCGAAGCGGTGGAGTTCGCTGTGAAGTACGACGACGGCAAGGATCCGCGCGGCTTCCTGCGCGCGGATGCGGTGCTGATCGGCGTCTCACGGTCCTCGAAAACTCCGGTGTCGATGTACCTCGCCCACAGGCGGTACAAGGTGGCGAACCTGCCGCTCGTGCCCGAGGTAAGCCTGCCCAAGGAGCTCTTCCTCGTCCCGCCCAACAAGGTAGTCGGTCTACGGATCAGCCCCGAAAAACTCCATCAGATCCGCGAAGAACGCCTCAAGACCATCGGCCTGAGATCGGATGCCAACTATTCGAACATGGAACGAATTCTCCAGGAGTTGGAATACGCCGAGTCTGTCTTCAAGAAGGTCGGCTGTGCGGTCATTGATGTGACCAACAAGGCGGTTGAAGAGACGGCGGTCCGAGTCCTGGAAATCATCAACCGAGGGGTGAATTTCGGTGACTAGGAAGTCAGTTTACCTTTTCGAAGAGGGCCGGGCTGACATGCGGATGCTGCTGGGCGGCAAGGGCGCCAACCTCGCCGAGATGACGGTGATCGGGCTGCCGGTGCCTCCTGGCTTCACCATCACCACCGAGGTCTGTCGGGAGTACCAGCAGACCAAGACCCTGTCGCCTGAGGTGCTGGCGCAGATCGACGAGGCGCTGGCCAAGCTCGAGCAGAAGATGGGCAAGAAGTTCGGCGACAGCACCAACCCGCTGCTGGTGTCCGTCCGCTCCGGCGCGCCTGTCTCCATGCCGGGCATGATGGATACCATCCTCAACCTCGGCCTCAACGACGAGACGGTCGAGGCCCTCGCCAAGGCCACCGGCAACGAGCGGTTCGCGTGGGACGCCTACCGGCGGTTCATCCAGATGTTCTCGAACGTGGTGCTGGGCATCCCGCTCAGCAACTTCGAGTCCATCCTGGAGGAGCACAAGCATCGCCACGGCTTCACCCAGGACATCGAGCTGCAGGCCGAGCACTTCAAGCAGATCGTGCCCGAGTACAAGGCCGTCGTCGAGAAGTTCACCGGCAAGCCCTTCCCGATGGATCCGCGCGAGCAGCTGATGGCGGCCATCCACGCCGTCTTCCGTTCGTGGGATAACCCGCGGGCGCAGGTCTACCGGAAGGTCAACAAGGTTCCCGATACGCTGGGCACGGCGGTCAACGTCCAGGCCATGGCCTTCGGCAACATGGGCGAGGATTCGGCCACGGGCGTCTGCTTCACCCGGAACCCGAACACCGGTGAGAAGGAGTTCTACGGCGAGTACCTGCCCAACGCCCAGGGCGAGGACGTGGTGGCCGGCATCCGCACGCCGTACCCGATCGCACACCTAAAGGAGACCATGCCTGCTGTTTACGAGCAGCTCTACAATATGTGTGAACTCCTGGAATCCCACTACAAGGATATGCAGGACATTGAGTTCACCGTAGAGCGCGGCAAGCTGTACATGCTCCAGTGCCGGAACGGCAAGCGTACCCCGATTGCCTCCATCAAGATCGCGGTGGACCTCGTCAAGGAAGGCAAGATCACGAAGGACGAGGCGATCCTTCGGGTCGAGCCCGACAAGGTCGTCAACATCCTGCACCCGGCCATCGATCCCAAGGCCAAGCTCGACATCCTGGCCACCGGTCTGGCCGCTTCTCCGGGCGCTGCTTCCGGCATCGCCGTCTTCGACCCCGACCGGGCCGTCGCACTGGCCGGCGAGGGCAAGAAGGTCATCATGGTCCGGCCCGAGACCTCGCCGGATGACATCCACGGCATGGTCGTCTCCCAGGGCATCCTCACCTCCCGCGGCGGCATGACGTCGCACGCCGCCATCGTCTCCCGCGGCATGGGCAAGCCCTGCGTCGTCGGCTGCGAGGCCATCAAGATCGACCTCGAGGCCCGCCTGTTCACCGTGAACGGCCGCACCATCAAGGAAGGCGACGTGATCTCCATCGACGGCGCCACCGGCAACGTGATGGCCGGTGAGGTCCCGGTGGTCGATCCCGAGCTCTCGCCCGAGTTCCGCACCCTGCTGGAGTGGGCCGACGAGATCAAGACCCTGGGCGTGCGGGCCAACGCCGATACCCCGAAGGACGCTGCCCTCGCCCGCGAGTTCGGCGCCACCGGCATCGGCCTCTGCCGCACGGAGCACATGTTCGGCCAGGGCGGCTATCATCCCGAGCGGATGGCGGTAGCCCGTGAGATGATCCTGGCGGAGACCAAGGAGGAGCGCCTGGCCGCCCTCGAGAAGCTGCGCGTCATGCAGCGCGAGGACTTCTACGAGATCTTCAAGGCCATGAATCCGTATCCCGTCACCATCCGCCTCCTGGATCCGCCTCTCCACGAGTTCCTGCCCGACGAGGAGGACCTGGCCATCGAGGTCGCCCTGCTCCGGGAGAAGGGCGCCAGCGGTGAGGAGCTCAAGGCCAAGGAGGAACTGCTCCGCAAGGTGCGGGCGCTCTCCGAGATGAACCCGATGCTCGGCTTCCGCGGCTGCCGCCTGGGCATGATCTACCCCGAGATCTACGAGATGCAGGTCCGTGCGATCTTCGAGGCTGCCGCCCAGTGCAACAAGGAAGGCATGAACGTGGAGCCCGAGGTCATGCACCCGCTCGTGGGCATCGTGACCGAGATCGCCTTCCTGAAGGATCTTACCGACCGGGTGGCCAAGGAGGTCATGGAAGAGTACGGCGTGACCTTCAAGTACATGGTCGGTACCATGATCGAGGTGCCGCGGGCCGCCGTAACGGCGGACGAGATCGCCGAGTACGCGCAGTTCTTCTCCTTCGGCACCAACGACCTCACGCAGACCACCTTCGGGTTCTCCCGTGACGACGCCGAGGGCAAGTTCCTGCGCCAGTACGTCGACCAGAAGATCCTGCCGGAGAACCCCTTCGTCTCCATCGACCGCAGGGGCGTCGGCCGGATGGTGGAGATCGCGTGCGAGCTCGGCCGCAAGACCCGGCCCGACATCAAGCTGGGCGTCTGCGGCGAGCACGGCGGCGATCCGGCCTCCATCGAGTTCTTCCACAACGTTGGCCTCACGTACGTCTCCTGCTCGCCGTACCGGGTCCCGGTGGCCCGTCTGGCGGCTGCGCAGGCGGCGGCGAAGGCCAGGGGCGCCAAGGCTGGTGCTGGCACCGTATAATCCGGGTTCGCTTTTGCCGAGGGCCCGTCTCCCGGGAGGGGGGCGGGCCCTTCCCGCGTCTGCCGTATCTCGTTTCCATCTGGAACGTCATTGCAGATGGGCGGTCGGGAGCGCCGCCTCGTGACGCACCGAACATACGGAAGGAATCCACCCCGTCATTGTCGAAAGGGAAAGCGCATGCAACACACCCTCGCCGCCGCCCAGACGCTTCCGCTCGGTGGGGCGGAGGGGTTTTCTGTTGCGGGATGATGGGGTGGTGATCGGTGCCGCGGTTCGACGAGGCCTTTAAGGAAGAGGTGCGGGCGAAGAACGACATCGTCGAAGTGATCTCGGCCTACGTCAGGCTCGAGCGGAAGGGCAACCGGTACGTGGGGCTCTGCCCCTTCCACAGTGAGAAGACCCCGTCATTCCACGTTGTCCCTGACGGGCAGTTCTACCACTGCTTCGGCTGCAAGGCGAGCGGCGATGTGTTCACGTTCCTGATGCAGCGAGAGCACCTCACCTTCTACGAGGCGCTCGTGGAGCTGGCCAAGCGGGCCGGGATCCCGCTGCCGCAGGAACCGCGGTCCCCCGAGGAGGAGCGTGCCTACAAGGAGCGCCGCGACATGTACGCCGCCCTGGAGCTGGCGGCGCGCTTTTATCACCACCAGCTGTTCTCCGAGGCGGGCAAGGAGGGGCTGAGCTACCTGCTCCGGCGGGGGCTCACCGAGGAGACGATCCGCCGGTTCCGCCTGGGCTGGGCGGTGGGGCGCGGCACGCTCTACCGGGCCCTCAGGGGAAGATTCGCACCGGAGATCCTCCAGCGCGTCGGGCTGATCCTGCCCCGCACCGACGGGAGCGGGTACACGGACGTCTTCTTCGAACGGGTGATGTTCCCCATCACCGACCTGTCAGGCCGGGTGATCGGCTTCGGCGGGCGGATTCTCAGCGGTGACGGGGCCAAGTACAAGAATACCGCCGAGACGCCGCTCTTCTCCAAGCGGCGGGTCCTGTTCGGATTGGACCAGGCCAAAGAGACGATGCGCGCGAGGAATCAGGCAATCCTTGTAGAAGGATACATGGATGTTATTATGCCCCATCAGGCGGGGTTCACGAATGTGGTGGCTCCGCTGGGGACGGCGCTCACCGACGAGCAGTGCCGGGTGATCCGGCAGCAGGCCCAGCAGGTGATCGTGGCCTTCGACGCCGACACCGCGGGGCAGATGGCGACGCTGCGGGGGCTGCAGAAGCTGTACGACACAGGCTGCGACGTGCGGGTGCTCCAGATCCCGGACGGCAAGGACCCCGACGAGTTCATCCGCACGCACGGCCCGGCTGCCTTCGCCGCCCTGATCGACCGGGCGGTGCCGCTGATCGAGTTCCGGATCGACCGGGTGCTCCCCCGGGCCGGCGAGGCGAGCCCCGAGGCCAAGGCCAGGGCCCTGGCCGCGGTGGCCCAGGTCCTCGCCGACGTCAAGGACGAGGTGCTGCGGGAGGCCTACGTCGACCAGGTGGCGGAGCGGCTCTCCGGCGGCAACCCGCTGGCGAAGCCCGACTTGAAACTTGCCATCGACCGGCAGATGAACCGCCTCCTCCGGCGGGGATTCCAGCATAATCTGCCAGATACCAGGAATAATAGAAGGGGTCCGGGAGAGCCTGTGACGGCCGGTTCGGAGCGGCGTCAGGCCTTCGAGATGCCGGTTACCCTGGCGGAGGGGGCACACCGGGCTGAGCGCGCGCTCCTCTGCCTTCTCCTCGAGAACCCCGGCCTGCTCGGGCGCGTGGAGGCGGAACTGGGCCCTTCGCCCTTTTCCGATCCCCACCACCAGCAGATCTACGATGCGGCGCGGCCGCTCCTCCGCGGGGCGGAGCCCTTCGCAGGCCGCCTGATCACCTGTCTGCTCGATCGCCTGTCTGACCCGGAGGTGAAGAGCCTCCTCACTGAAATGGCGGCGAAACCGGTGCTCACCACCGATCCAGAAAAGGAAGCGGCAGACTGCATCGAGAAGATAAGGAAGCATAGAGATTCGAGGAGACTGGAGGACTTGGAGAACCAGATTAGAGCCGCAGCGTCATCCAAGCAAAAGGTGGACCCGGTCATATGGAACGAGTACGTGGCACTTGTGCGCAAGTACAAGCTGTCCCGATCGTGAGGCGGCTGCGGAAGGGGGGGTAGTCATCATGGAGTCCAAGGAGGCGAAAGTGCAGCAGGCGCGCGAGGTGGTCAAGGAGCTTATTGCCAAGGGCAAGCGCAAGGGCAGCCTGACCTACAGCGAGGTGGCCGACTCCCTCCAGGCGATCGATCTCGATCCCGATCAGATGGAGGAGGTCTACGATTCGCTGATGGAGGCTGGCATCGAGGTAGTGGGCGACCGGCCCGAAGGCGGCGTCGCGGATGATGACGCTGCGGCCGTGGACGAGGCCGACGTCGACCCGCCGGCCGAGCCCGAGGCTGACGCCGATGCTGCATCCGGCGAAGACATAGATCTCGACCTTTCCGTTCCCGAAGGGATTGCCATTGATGACCCGGTCCGCATGTACCTCAAGGAGATCGGGCGGGTGCCGCTCCTCACCGCAGAGGAGGAGATCGAGTACGCCGAGCGCATCGAGAAGGGCGACGAGGAGGCGAAGCGCCGCCTGGCGGAGGCCAACCTGCGCCTGGTCGTCTCGATCGCCAAGCGCTACGTCGGTCGGGGGATGCAGTTCCTCGACCTGATTCAGGAGGGCAACCTCGGCCTGATCAAGGCCGTGGAGAAGTTCGACTACCGCAAGGGGTTCAAGTTCTCCACGTATGCCACCTGGTGGATTCGGCAGGCCATCACGAGGGCTATTGCGGACCAGGCACGCACCATCCGGATTCCGGTGCACATGGTCGAAACCATCAATAAGCTGATACGCGTCACCCGTCAGCTCGTCCAGGAGCTGGGCCGCGAGCCCACGCCCGAGGAAATCGCCGAGCGCATGGACATCCCGGTGGAGCGGGTGCGGGAGATCCAGAAGATCGCCCAGGAGCCCGTTTCGCTGGAGACGCCCATCGGCGAGGAGGAAGACTCGCACCTGGGCGACTTCATTGAGGACCACGAGGCGCCCGCACCGGCGGAGGCGGCTTCGTTCACGCTACTTAAGGAACAGCTGGAAGAGGTGCTGGAGTCGCTGACGCCGCGCGAGGAGAAGGTCCTGCGCCTGCGCTTCGGGCTGGATGACGGCCGGGCGCGCACCCTGGAGGAGGTCGGCCAGGTGTTCGGCGTCACCCGGGAACGCATCCGGCAGATCGAGGCGAAGGCGCTGCGCAAGCTGCGCCATCCGAGCCGTTCGAAGAAGCTGAAAGACTACCTGGATTGATGGGTCCAGTTATTCGCGGGCCGGGAAGCCGCTGCTTCCCGGCCCTTTTTGGTGCGCCTTTGGAGGAGTGAACGGCCATGTGCGGGCGACCAGCGGCAGGACGCGGCCGGTGAACGGCAGGTCCGGGCGACCGGGTGAGGCATTACGCTCCCCGAAGAATGCAGATATGACGAAATTGTGCGGTGAGTAGCAAGAAGCGATGGATGAACGGCAGCGGGACGGCCGGTGCGACGGCGGCCGAAAAGCCGTTGGCCCAAACCGGCAATTGATCGCTCTTCGGAGGACGGTCGGGGACGGAGTTTCTATACTAGCAGCATGAAAAAGCTGGCTGAGATGCGGTGAAACCCCGATGCTGACGCTGGAAGGCATTGCGATTGCCGGGAAGATAGGCGAGCGCTACGACGAGGTGCTCACCCCCGAGGCGCTTTCGTTCCTCGTCGAGCTTCACCGCCGGTTTGCAGCCAGGCGGGAGGAGCTGCTGGAGGCGAGGCGCGAGCGGCAGAAACGGCTTGACCGGGGCGAGTGGCCCGACTTCCTGCCCGAGACCCGGGCCATCCGCGAGGGCGACTGGACGGTGGCCCCCTATCCGCCGGACCTGGCAGACAGGCGGGTGGAGATCACCGGCCCGGTGGACCGGAAGATGATCATCAACGCCCTCAACTCCGGGGCAAGGGTCTACATGGCCGACTTCGAGGATTCGACCTCGCCGACATGGGCCAACGTGATCGAGGGGCAGATCAACCTGATGGACGCCGTCCGCGGCACCATCACGTACACGAGCCCGGACGGGCGCGTCTACCGGCTGCAGGAGAAGGTGGCCACCCTCTTCGTGCGGCCGCGGGGCTGGCACCTGCCCGAGCGCCACATCCTCATCGACGGGCGGCCGGCCGCCGGGAGCCTGGTGGACTTCGGCCTGTTCTTCTTCCACAACGCCCATGCGCTGCTGGAGAAGGGGGCCGGCCCCTACTTCTACCTGCCCAAGCTGGAGAGCCACCTGGAGGCGAGGCTCTGGAACGACGTCTTCTGCTTCGCCCAGGACTATCTCGGCATCCCCCGCGGCACCATCAAGGCAACCGTGCTGATCGAGACCATCCTTGCCGCGTTCGAGATGGACGAGATCCTCTGGGAGCTGCGGGAGCACTCCGCCGGCCTCAACGCCGGCCGCTGGGACTATATCTTCAGCTGCATCAAGAAGTTCCGCAACCGGCCCGAGGTCCGCTTCCCCGACCGCAGCGCCGTCACCATGACGGTCCCCTTCATGCGGGCCTACACGGAGCTGCTGGTGAAGACCTGCCACCGGCGGGGCACCTTTGCCATGGGCGGGATGTCGGCCTACATTCCCAACCGGCGCAACCCGGCCGTGAACGCGGTGGCCCTCGAGCAGGTCCGGCAGGACAAGGAGCGGGAGGCGGGCGACGGCTTCGACGGCACGTGGGTGGCCCATCCGGACCTGGTGCCTGTGGCCATGGCGGCCTTCGACGCGGTGCTGGGCGACCGGCCCAACCAGATCGACCGGCAGCGGCCGGATGTGGCGGTCACCGCCGCCGATCTGCTCAACTTCGCCGCCACGCCCGGCCGCATCACGGAAGAGGGGCTGCGGCTCAACCTGAACGTGGGCATTCAGTATATCGAGTCGTGGCTGCGCGGAGTGGGCGCTGCGGCGATCCACAACCTCATGGAGGACGCCGCGACCGCCGAGATCTCCCGGTCGCAGGTGTGGCAGTGGTTGCGCCATCGCGCGACGCTGGCCGACGGGAGGGCCGTGACGCCCGAGCTGGTCCGGCAGCTGATGGACGAGGAACTGGAGCGAATCCACCGGGCGGTGGGTTCCCGCGCCTTCACCTGCGGCCGCTTCGCCACGGCGCGCAAGCTCTTCGAAGAGGTGGCCCTGCAGGAGGACTTCCCGGAGTTCCTGACCCTCCCGGGTTACAGCCTGATCTAACCTAGACCAGACCGGATAGGAGGATTATGCGATGCGTGAGGAGATTCGGAAGCAGGCTGCGGAGTTGGAGCGTGAGTGGAGGACCAATCCGCGGTGGGCAGGCGTGGAGCGGCCCTACTCAGCCGAGGACGTGGTGCGCCTCAGGGGTTCGTTCCAGGTGGAGTACGCCCTCGCCCGGCGGGGTGCGGAGAAGCTCTGGCACCTTCTGCACACCGAGGACTACATTCCCGCCCTCGGCGCCCTCACCGGCAACCAGGCGGTGCAGATGGTAAAGGCCGGACTGAAGGCCATCTACCTTTCTGGCTGGCAGGTGGCGGCCGACGCCAACCTGGCGGGTCAGATGTACCCCGACCAGTCGCTCTACCCCGCCAACTCGGTGCCGGCGGTCGTGCAGCGCATCAACAACGCCCTGCGCCGGGCTGACCAGATCCACTGGTCTGAGGGCAAGAACGACATCGACTGGATGGTGCCCATCGTGGCGGACGCTGAGGCCGGCTTCGGGGGGCCCCTCAACGCCTTTGAACTCATGAAGGCGATGATCGAAGCCGGCGCCGCTGCGGTGCACTGGGAGGATCAGCTGGCGTCGGAGAAGAAGTGCGGCCACATGGGCGGCAAGGTGCTGGTGCCCACCAGCCAGCACATCCGGACGCTGGTGGCGGCCCGCCTCGCCGCCGATGTGATGGGCGTGCCCACCCTCATCGTGGCCCGGACGGACTCCCTCGGCGCCACGCTGCTCACCAGCGACATCGATCCACGGGACCGCCCGTTCCTCACCGGCGAGCGGACCGTGGAGGGGTTCTACCGGGTCCGGTGCGGTATCGAGGCCGCCATCGCGCGGGGCCTGGCGTACGCGCCGTATGCCGATATCATCTGGTGCGAGACGGCCACGCCCGACCTGGACGAGGCCCGGCGGTTCGCCGAGGCGATCAAGGCTCAGTATCCCGACAAGCTGCTGGCCTACAACTGCTCGCCCTCCTTCAACTGGAAGCGCCACCTGGACGACGCGACGATCGCCAGGTTCCAGCGGGAGCTGGGTGCCATGGGCTACAAGTTCCAGTTCATCACCCTGGCGGGCTTCCACTCGCTTAACGCTTCGATGTTCGAACTCGCAAAGGGCTACGCCGCCGAGGGCATGACTGCCTACGTGCGCCTGCAGCAGAAGGAGTTCGCCATGGAGCAGGACGGCTACACGGCGACGCGGCACCAGCGCGAGGTGGGGGCCGGCTACTTCGACGAAGTCGCACAGGTGATCTCGGGCGGCCAGTCGTCTACCCTGGCCCTGCGGGGCTCGACGGAGGAGTCGCAGTTCAACGTGGCGGACTAAGCGGCGCAACACCCCGGTTGGAGCGGCGCATGGCCCTCCAACCGGGGTGCGCGGTCGGGCACGCGGGCGGCCACCGTCGGGACAGATGTGGGACGGCTTGCCGTTAAACTTGGATCATCATGGGCATTCTTAAGGCAAAAAATGCTGTTGACTTCACCGCGTTACCCGGGTAAAATACGTCTCGTCAGCGATTCCGGCGTAGCTCAGCGGTAGAGCGTCCGGCTGTTAACCGGAGGGTCGTAGGTTCGAATCCTACCGCCGGAGCCAGTTCCACACAGGCGGTTCAGCCGCCTGTTTTTGCTTGCTCCCCCGCCGCCCTTGTCGCGAGGCCCGCGGGTCGCGTAAAATGCTTTATGCGGGCCCTTAGCTCAGCGGTCAGAGCTGCCGGCTCATAACCGGTTGGTCGTAGGTTCGAATCCTACAGGGCCCACCAGCAGAACACGTGGCCCCAGGACGGTTTCACCGGTCCTGGGGCCACGTGTTTTCTTGCACCGGCCGCTCCCGGAGCCCGTCAGGCGGGCCCAGATCGTCGTGCGTCTGCCCGCTCCATGCTTCCGGCGGCGCTCTGCTTGTGCGGATGCGCGATCTGGACCTCCCCCGCACAGGGAACCAGCCGGGCGGAGTCGAATTGGATTGGCGAAGGAAGGTATCGCCGCAGGGAGCACCCCCTTGGACGCTGCAACGATGGCATCCCGGGTGGAGGCCCTGCTCGGGCACTTCACCCTCAGGGTCGCTGGCCATGACCGCCGGCTCCCACGGGGTGCGGTCCGGAGCGGAGGGCCCGGGACCCCGGCCGGGCGGTCGCCTTCCCCACCGGGGTGGCCGGTGAGGTTGTCCAGGGTTTCGCCAAGGTGCACCTGGCGCGGGGGCCGCCCCGTTAAGCCCGTCCCTGCAGCCGGAGAAGCAGCTCACATGGGAGGAGGAGACCGCACATGATTTCTCGCCGGACATACGAAGCGGCGCAGCGGCTCACACGGGAGTACCTGGGCCGGGCCGGCATCGCGATCACGGAGGCCGAGGCGGCCGCGATCGAGGTGGCGGACTTCGGCCTGGACGACCTGGACCGCACCGGGCTCCAGCTGCTGGTCTACGTGAACAACGACCGCTACTGCGCCAAGGAGCTGGTGCTCTTCCCGGGCCAGACCTGCCCGGAGCACCGTCACCCCCCGCGGGGAGAGGGCAACCCGGGCAAGCAGGAGACCTTCCGTTGCCGCTGGGGGCGCGTCTACCTTTATGTGGAGGGTGAGCCCGCCGCAGCCCCGGCCTGCCGCCCGCCCGCCGGGGACGAGGCCTACTACACCGCATGGCACGAGATCGTGCTCAACCCCGGCGAGCAGTACACGATTCCGCCCAACACGCGCCACTGGTTCCAGGCGGCGGCGGGGGGCGCCGTGGTCTCGGAGTTCTCGTCGCCGTCTGACGACGCCAGCGACATCTTCACCGACCCGCGCATCGACCGGACGCCCCGGGTGGCAGAGTAAGCAACACGGGCCGGGACGGCGCGAGGACCGCAGGGGGGGAGGAACGCAGGGGGTTCGCGAGGACGGTGGGCAGGCAGGGTGTGAGCGGAAGTTCCGCACGGGAGGCTGATGACGGTGAAGAGCGAGCCAGAACTGCATGAACCGGTCCTGCTCTGCGACGAGCACGGGCGGCTCAACCCGCAGGCCGTGGGCTGGTCACGCCACCCACTGCACCGGTGCAACGTGCGGGGCCACTGGCCCCGGAAGAAGCGCTGGAACTACTGGGCGATCACCACCGACACCCACCTGTTCTCCCTGACGGTCAGCAACCTGGACTACGCCGGATCGGTGTTCGTCTACTTCCTCGATTTCGCCACCCGCGAGTTCACCGAGCAGACGGTGCTCGCGCCTCTGGGCCGCGGCTGTGACCTGCCAGAGGGTCTCGAGGGGGAGATCCGCTTCACCCACCCGCGGCTCCGGGTGCGGATGAACGATGAGGGGGGCATCGTGCACCTTGCCGCCGAGAGCCCCGACTTCGGCGGGGTGCCCATGGCCGCCGACTTCACCGTGCATCGGCCCGTCGGGCACGAGTCGGTGAACGTGGTGATTCCGTGGAGCCGGAGCCGGTTCCAGTTCACCTCGAAACAGCAGGCACTGCCGGCCCGGGGCGAGGTTCGCCTGGGCGACCGCCGGGTCGAGTTCGACGGCTTCGCCTGCCTGGACTTCGGCCGCGGCGTCTGGCCCTACCGGGGCTTCTGGAACTGGGCGGCCGCCTCAGGCGTGCAGGGGGGCCGCACGGTGGGCCTGAACCTGGGCGGCGGATGGACCGACGGCACCGGGATGAACGAGAACGGCTTCGTCGTGGACGGGCGGGTGACCAAGGTGCACGACGACCTGCGCTTCGAGTACGACCCCGCCAACTTCATGGCGCCCTGGCGCATCCACACCCGGGAGGACGACCAGGTGGACCTCACGTTTGAGCCGTTCTTCGAGCGGGTTGCCAGGACGGACGTTCTGATCGTCCGCTCGGAGGTCCACCAGATGATCGGCCGCTTCAGCGGCACCATCGTCACGGCCGACGGGGAACGCATTGCCATCGACCGCATGATCGGCTGGGCCGAGGAGCACCGCGCCCGCTGGTAGGTGAGATGCGGCGTTCACGGTCCGCACGCGCCAGCGCACCTCGAGGCGCGTCTCCTTCCTCACCCGCGGGACGGCCACGATGTGGTACGGCTGCGTGGTCGCCTGCGTCACCATCCGCCCCGGGGCCGGCTGCAGCTCCACGGCCGAGACCCGGAGGCTCTCGCCCTGCAGGGTCACCTCGGCGATGTGCAGGCTGTACCCGCCCGTGGGCCGCTCTCCGGCGAAGAGCGCGACCACGGACGAGCGGGTGAAGTCCACCGGCGGCAGAGGAGGGGGCGGGTCGAAGCGGCTGGCGTGCCGACGCCACAGGGCCTCCCACTCGGCGAGGCTGGTGATGAGCGCCGCCTCCTGGGCCGTGATGCCGCTGTGGCTTCCCCGGGCCAGCGTCGTGAACCCCCGGCCGGTGGGCGTGGCGCCGCACCCGGCCAGGGCGAGGAGCAGGAACAGAAGTAGGACGAGCCTGGCCGTCCGGTTCACAGCTGTGCCTCCCTTGTCGCTTTTACACAGCTTTCCCGGAGTGCACGGGGTCGAACCGGACGGGCCGGGTCAAACTGAACCGCAAGACGGGAGGAACCTTGCGCACCATGTATCAGCTTCCGCCCCGCCTCGCCGCCGTGGCCCGCCACGTGCCGGCGGGGCAGACCTTTGCCGACATCGGCACCGACCACGCCTACCTGCCCACCTTCCTCGTGGGTCAGGGCCGTGTGCAGCGGGCCATCGCCACCGACATCCGGCCCGGCCCCGTGGCCGCGGCGCGCGCCACCGTGGCCGCCGCCGGCCTCGCCGACCGCATTGAGGTGCGGATGGGACCGGGCCTCACCGTGCTCGCCCCCGGCGAGGCGGCCTGCGTGGCGATCTGCGGCATGGGCGGTCCGCTGATTGCCCGCATTCTGGACGACGGGCCGCTGGACGGCGTGGCGCGGCTCGTGCTGCAGCCCATGGGCGGCGAGGCGCAGCTCCGGCGGTGGCTGGCGGAGCACGGCTGGCACCTCGTGGCGGAGGAGATCGTGGCGGACGGCGGGCGTCTCTACCCCGTGCTGGTGGCCGAGCCAGGGCGGATGGAGCTCACCCGCGCGGAGGAAGAGGTGGGCCCGCTGCTGCTCCGGCAGGGCGGGGCCCTGGTTCAGCGCCACGTGGCCGAGAAGCTCGCCCTGGCCCGCCGGGCGCTGGCGGGAGCGGAACGGTCGGACTCGCCGGCGGCCCGGGCGCGAGCGGCGGAGTTGGCCGAACTGGTGCGGGTGCTTTCTGAAGTGGCTGCGAGCCCTGGAAGCCGCGGTGGCCCGTCGCCCCCGGGTTGACGACAGTGCGTTATAATTGAAGGTATCGCAGACCTGTGGAGGTGCTGCCGAGTGACCACCGTCGGTGCGATTGCGGCGTACATCGAGGAACTGGCTCCGCCGGCCTGGGCGGAGTCGTGGGACAACGTCGGGCTGCAGGTGGGCGATCCCGCCGCACCCGTGCGGCGCGTGCTGGTCGCCCTGGAACTCACCGACCCGGTGCTCGCAGAGGCCGAGCGGGAGGAGTGCGACCTGGTGGTGGTGCACCACCCGCCCATCTTCCGGCCGCTGAAGGCGCTGCGGTTCGACAGTGCGCCCGCCCGGCGGCTGCAGCGGCTGATCCTGAAGGGCATCGCCCTCTACGCCGCCCACACCAACCTCGACCAGGCCCCGGGCATGACCAACGACTCCCTGGCGGCCGCTGCGGGGCTCACCGCCCACCGGGTGCTCCGGCGGGCGGGGGAGGAACGCTACCTCAAGCTGGTGGTGTTCGTGCCCCGGGGGCACGAGGATGCGGTGCTGGAGGCGCTGGCCGGTGCGGGTGCCGGGCATATCGGCAACTACAGCCACTGCACGTTCCAGGCGCCGGGAACCGGCACGTTCCTGCCCCTGGAGGGGACCAACCCCTTCATCGGCCAGCAGGGTCGGCTCGAGCGGGCCGACGAGGTCCGGCTGGAGACCATCGTGCCCGAGTCGGCCGTGGACCAGGCGGTGCGGGCGATGCTCGCGGCCCACCCCTATGAGGAGGTGGCGTACGACCTGTACCCGCTGGCCAACCCGGGCCGGGCGCGGGGGCACGGGCGCATCGGACGGCTGGAGCAGCCGGTCTCCCTGGCCGAACTTGCGGAGCGGCTGAAGTCCGCCCTCAGCACCCCCTGCGTGCGGGTGGTGGGCGACCCGGAGCGCCGGGTGACCACCGTCGCCGTCGGCGCCGGCGCCGGCTCCGACCTGATCCGGCCGGCGGCGGGCGCGGGTGCGGATGTGCTGGTCACCGGCGACGTGCGCTACCACGAGGCCCAGGATGCGCTGGATCTGGGTCTGGCCGTCATCGACGTGGGCCACTACAACGCCGAGGCCATCGCCGTCCGGCCGCTGGCCGCCTACCTGCGGGAGCGGCTGGCCCGGGACGGCGCGGCGGTCGAGGTGAGGGAGGCTCAGGCCGGCCGCGACCCATTCCGCTTCATGTAGGAGGTGCCTCATGTCCGAAACCCTTTTGGCGTTAGAGGATATCGTCGTTCTTCACCGCACCGATCCCACGGGTCCGTTCGGACTGTGGGGCGCCAAACCCGTCAGGGCCGTGGACGGGGTGAGCTTCACCCTCGCCAAGGGGGAGACCCTGGGGCTCATGGGCGGCAGCGGTGCCGGCAAGACTACCCTGGCCGAGGCGGCCACGCTCCGCCGTCCCATCGAGCGGGGCCGGATCCTGGTCGAGGGGGAAGACGCGCGGCGGCTGGACCGGAAGCGGGTTCGCCGCCGCCTGCAGATGGTGCGCCAGGACCCGCGCGATTCGCTGGAGATGAACCAGACGACGCGCAAGCAGCTTCTCGAGCTGATGCGAACCTACGACCTGCCCGATGGTGAGGCGCGCATCCGGCGGGCCCTGGAGCAGGTGGAGCTGCCGCCCGAGGAGTACCTGGACCGGACGCCCCAGCAGATGTCGGGCGGGCAGCAGCAGCGGCTGGCCATCGCCCGGGCCCTGAGCCTGAACCCGCAGCTCATCGCCCTGGATGAGCCGGTCTCGGGTGTCGATCCCCAGCTGCAGCGGGAGCTCCTGCGGCTGCTGGCCGACGCCCAGCGCAAGCAGTCCATTGCCTACTTGCTCATCTCGCAGGACCTGAAGGTGATCCGGCGCCTGGCCCACCGGCTGGGCATCATGTACGCCGGCCGGCTGGTGGAGCTGGGACCGGCCGAGCGGGTGCTGGCGGAGCCCCGCCATCCCTTCAGCCAGCGCTTCCTGGGGCGGGACACGTCGCCCCTGCCGCCCGAGGAAGACCTGGCCGGGCGGGTGTGGCAGGGTTGCCCGTGGGCCCCGCACTGCCCCGCCGCCACGGACCGGTGCCGCCAGGAGAGGCCCCCCATGCGGGAGGTCGCCCCGAACCACCTGGTGGCTTGCACCGAGATCTGATTCGGACAAACCGCAGGCCCCCGGCGCTGACCGGCGCCGGGGGCCCCTCTCCCACGCCGCCGCGATGCCGGCGGCGTGCGAGTTTCATGCGGGCTGGAAGCGGATGTGGATCACCACGATCTCCGACCGGGTGCCGACGCGGATGGGCGGTCCCCAGGTGCCCCAGCCCTGCGTCACGACAAACTGGGTACCGCCCTTGCGCAGGTAGCCCCAGTCCACCTCAAAGACGCGGCGGGTGATCAGGCGACCGGGCCAGACCTGGCCGCGGTGCGTATGGCCGGAGACCTGCAGGTCCACGCCGGCCGCCACCGCCTCGTCCAGTCGGTCGGGCTGGTGGTCCATCAGCAGGATCGGCTTGGCCGGATCGACGCCCTGGAGCACCTGCGCAAGCGGCGCCGAACTCCGGCTGCGGTCGTTGCGCCCCACCACGTAGAAGGCGTCCTCTATCTGAACCCACTCGTCCACCAGCAGCTGAATGCCCGCCTCCGCCATGGCGGCGCGGAACGCCGGCAGGTCCTCGGCGCCGTCATCGTGGTTGCCCAGCACGCTGTAGACGCCGAGCGGCGCCCGAATCTCCCGCAGCGCCGCGGCCATGTTGCGGGCCTGGAAGGGCCGGAAGCTGTCATCCACGACGTCTCCGGCGAAGAGCACCAGGTCCGGCCTGAGCCGGTTCACCTGCTCCACCAGCGCCTGCAGGCGCCGGGGGCCGATGATGGTGCCCAGGTGGGTGTCGGAAACCAGCACCACGTTCAGCTCCTGGTACGGGCCCGCGGCCTTGGGGATGACCATCTCGTGGCGGGTCACCATCGTCGCCCGGGCCGCCCAGGACCCATACACGAGCACGAAAGCGAAGGCCAGCGCCAGCACCGCCCCGGTGCCCCGCACCAGGCTGAGCTGCGGAAGCAGCCCGGGCGCCGCCATCGCCAGGCCGCGCACCAGGAGGCGCGCCAGGTCGATCAGGAGCAGCGCGGGGAAGATGTAGACGTACGCCGCCATCCAGTAGCCGCCCACCCGGGCCAGGAGCTCGGCTGCCCAGAGCGGCAGCCACCCAGCGGCCACCCGGGAGAGCGGAAAGGCCAGTGCCAGCACCGTCACGAGCCCCCAGAAGAGGGCGGGGTGCGGCGGGCGGGGCAGCGCCACCGCCAGCCACTGCGCCGTGCGCAGGCCGATGTAGTAGTTGATGCCGCCGTAGAACGCCAGGAACAGCAGTACAAGCAGGTACAGGTACATGACGTCACTTCCTGCCGCCGAGGGGCCTGGCCGTCCGCGCCGGTCGGCGCGGACGCCATGCGCCATTTTCCCCCAGAGTTCGCCCTGACCCCGCGCAATCCCTGCGCGGGAGGGCTGCACCGCTGGGCGTCGCTCCCGGACATGCTATCGGGCAGGACGGCGTTCGCTCCCTGGCGAACATATCACGAAAAGGCATGGTGAGCGCGGTGGTTTACCTGGGAATCGACGTGGGCGGAACGGGCATCAAGGCCGCCATCGTCGACGAACGCGGCAACATCCTCCGGCACGCCGAAACGCCAACGGGCGCATCCGAGGGTGCGGCGCGGGTGCTGGAGCGCATCCGGCGGCTCGGACGGGGCCTGATTGAGCAGGCCGGCGCGCAGGTGGTGGCCTGCGGGGTAGGGGCCCCTGGCCGGATCGACCACCGCAGGGGGCACGTCATCTTCGGGAGCGGCAACCTGCCGGGATGGACCGGAGTCGACCTGCGGGCCGAACTCCACCGTGCCTTTGGCCTGCCGGTGCTGGTGGACAACGACGCCAACGCCGCCGCACTCGGCGAGGCCTGGGTCGGCGCCGCCCGCGGCGCCTCCGATTTTCTCCTGGTGACCCTGGGCACCGGCGTGGGCGGCGCGCTCACCGTGAACGGGCGGCTCTGGCGGGGGGCACGCTACGGGGCCGGGGAGGTGGGCCACATGGCACTCTATCCCGGCGGAGAGCCGTGCCCCTGTGGCGGGGTCGGCTGTGCGGAGCGGTATGTATCGGCCAAGGCGCTTACGAGGCGGGCCAACGAGGAACTGGGCAGCGGAAAGCCGTTTCGCGGGATTCGCGAGGTGATCAGCGCCGTCGAGCAGGCGTCGGGCCCGCGGCGCGCCGCCGCCCTCCGGGGTGTGGAGCGCTGGACGGCCGACCTTGCGCTCTTCCTCTTGAACTTGCAGATGGCGTTCGACCCGCAGATGATCGTGGTGGGTGGCGGGATTGTCAACCTCGGCTACTGGTGGGACCGGATGGTGCAGGCCGCTTCGCAGGCTTGCAGGGCCCGCTCCACCTCCATCCGGCTCAAGCGGGCGCAGTTGGGCCCCGATGCGGGGGTGGTGGGGGCGGCGCGCCTGGCGATGCTCTACCGCCCGGGCTATTCGCCGGCGGCCGGCGGCTCGGCGCGATCCACCTCCCCGTCCTGATCGGCGGAACGGCTTCCGTAGCCGCCCTTGAGCCGGTCCCAGAGCCGCTGATAGGCCTGTTCCGTCTCTGCGATGGGCTTGAGGGCAATCCCCCGGTCGCGCTTGGCCAGCCGGATGACGTGCTGCACCTCCGCCTGGGCCTGTTGGAGCGCAGACCGGGCCAGGTCCAGCTCCTCCAGGGTTCGCGCCTCCCGCATCATCTGCCGCGCGATTTCCACGCGCTGCAGCGCGGACTGCATCAGCGAGTGGTGGTCGGGCTCCCGGCACTCCTTCACCGGCACGCGGAAGCCGAGCAACTCGAGGGCCTTCTGCAGCACCGGAAAACTCCCCCCAATCTCGTTCGGCGGGCAGCGCCTATCACCATATAATACGCTGAATGGCATAATTTGGTTTACACGACTGGCTCTCTTGCACCATCTTTTCTCGAGTGGTATATGTGGTATAGACCAGCATAAAGGGGGATCTGTATGGCGAGGCCGGAGCTTGACCCCTTCGCTCCCCTGTACCATCAGATCAAGACCCACCTGATCGAAGAGATCAGGGCCGGGCATCTGAGACCCGGAGACCGGGTATCCTCTGAGCGGGAGCTTAGCGAACGCTTCGGGGTGAGCCGGATGACCGCGCGGCAGGCCCTGGTGCAACTGGAACTGGAGGGCCGCGTGGTCCGGGTGCAGGGGAAGGGCAGTTTCGTCGCCTTCCCGAAAATCGAGCAGCCGCTCATGTCGATCACCGGCTTCACGGAGGACATGCGCCGGCGGGGGCTCGAGCCGGCGACCCGCGTCCTCAGTGCGGCTGAGGTGCCGGCAGAGGGACGGGTGGCGACCGCCCTGCGTTGCCGGGAGGGCACGCCCATCTACAGGCTGGAACGCCTGCGCCTGGCCGACGGAGAGCCGCTGGCGCTGGAAGTTTCGCACCTGCTGGCGGAGTCCTGCCCCGGGCTCCTCTCGCTGGACCTGGAAGGCCGGTCGCTGTATGAGCTGTTGCGCACTCGCTACGGGCGGCGGCTGCTCAGGGCCACGCAGACCCTGGAGGCGGTACCGGCGGAGGGCCCGCTGGCGGAGGCGCTTCACGTGCGCACCGGCACCCCCCTGATGTACATGGAGCGTCTGGTCCACGACCAGAACGATCAGCCCGTTGAACTCGTACTTTCGCACTACCGCGGCGACCGGTACCGGTTCATCGCCGAGCTGCGGGCGCAGGAAGGAGAATGAACGGAAGATGACGGTGGACCTGAAGCGGCTGGTGACCGAGGGCAGGCTCCAAGAGTCGCTCAACATCGACCAGGTACCCACGGAAGAGATGGTGCGCATCATCAACGAACAGGACAAGCAGGTCGCCCTGGCGGTGGAGCGCGAGCTGCCCCGGATCGCGCAGGCCGTCGACCTGATCGCCGCCCGGCTGCGGGACGGCGGCCGGCTCTTCTACGTGGGCGCCGGCACCAGCGGCCGGCTCGGGGTGCTGGATGCATCTGAGATTCCGCCCACCTACGGCACTTCGCCGGAGCTCGTGCAGGGGATCATCGCCGGCGGTCCGGAGGCGGTCTTCCGTACCCGCGAAGGCGCCGAGGACTCCCGGGAGCAGGGGGCGGCCGACATCGCGGAACGGGTGACGGCGAAAGACGTGGTGGTGGGCATCGCCGCCAGCGGCCGGACCCCGTACACCATCGCCGCCCTGGAGGAGGCCCGGCGGCGGGGCTGCGCCACGATCGCGGTGACCAACAACCCCGGCTCCGCGCTGGCGGCCGCAGCGGACATTGCGATTGCCCCTGTGGTGGGTCCTGAGGTGGTGATGGGCTCCACCCGCATGAAGGCGGGCACAGCACAGAAAATGGTTTTAAACATGCTCAGTACCGGCGCGATGATCAGGCTCGGCAAGGTCTACACCAACCTGATGGTCGACATGCAGGCAAGCAACGAGAAGCTGCGGCAGCGGGCGATCCGCATGGTGGCCCTGGCGGCGGAGACCGACGAGGAGACTGCCGCCCGAGCCCTCGGCGAGGCGGGCGGGTCGGTGAAGCAGGCTATCGTTGCCCTGGTGGCCGGCGTGGACGCGGCCGCGGCCAGAGAGGCCCTGGAGCGGGCCGGAGGGTTGGTGCGACAGGCCATCGCGCTGGCGCAGCAAAAGTGAAGCCAGGGAGATGAGGAACGAGATGACACGGTGGCTGAAGGGGGCACTGATCCTTCCGGACCGGGTAGTGCAGAACGGGCTGCTGGCCTACGAGAGCGGCAAGATCACGGGCGTCTGGGACCTGGAGGCCGATCCCACGGCCCCCGCAGTACCGCCCGAGGCGGAGGTCGTGGAGAGGGGGTACATCGCACCCGGCTATATCGACATCCACGTGCACGGCGGCGGGGGCGGCGATTTCATGGACGGCGACCCGGAGGCCGTGGTGGCCATTACCACCTGCCACGCGCGGCACGGGACCACCGGGCTCTTGGCCACGACCCTCACCGCACCGGAGGAGGACCTGATCCGGGCGCTTCGCGCCGTGAAGGAGGCGCCACACCGAGGGGCGCAGATCTTGGGCTTCCACATGGAGGGTCCCTTCATCAACCTCAAGTACAAGGGAGCCCAGAACCCCGCGTTCGTGCGCCCGGCCTCCATTGCGGAAATCGACCGGTGGCTGGCGGAGGGCCGCCCGGGCGACCGCTGGCACGTGACCCTGGCACCCGAAACCGAGGGCGCCCTCGACGCGATCCGCCACCTGGTGCAGCGCGGGGCCACCGTCAGTGCCGGGCACACGGACTGCACCTATGAGCAGCTCAAGGTCGCCGTGGAGGCAGGCCTCTCGCATGCCACCCACCTCTTCAACGGCATGCGCGGCCTGCACCACCGGGAGCCGGGCACCGTCGGCGGCGCGCTCACCCTGCCCGGCGTCACGATCGAACTCATCGCCGACGGCTTGCACGTCCACCCCGCCTCGATGCAGCTGGCCATCCGGGCCCGCGGCCCGGAGAGCACGCTTCTGATCACCGATTCCATGCGGGCGACCGGCCTCGGTGACGGCGAGTTCACCCTGGGCGGCCTGCCGGTGACCGTGAAGGGCGGCGCGGCCCGACTGCACGACGGAACCCTGGCCGGCTCCGTGCTGACGATGGAGAGGGGCGTGCAGAACCTCGTCCGCCTGGTGGGGCTCGACCTGCCGACCGCGGTGGCGATGGCCTCGCTCAATCCGGCCCGCCGGATCGGGCTGGCGGACCGCAAGGGGTCGCTGGCCGTGGGCAAGGACGCCGACCTGCTCATCCTGGGCGAGCAGCTTGATGTAAGAGTGACGATCATAGGTGGTGAAGTGTACTATGATGCACGGTAAGCGCTACCCGCTTACGGTAGAGGTGTTCGCGGATTACAAGCAGATGTCCCAGCGCGCCGCCGACATCGTGATCGAGCTGGTGAAGGAGAAGCCCGATGCCGTGCTGGGCCTGCCCACCGGCTCGACGCCCCTGGGGTTCTACGATGCCCTGGTGGCCAGCGGCGTCTCCCTCGCCCGGGTCCGCACGTTCAACCTCGACGAGTACCTGGGCCTGCCCCGCACCCACCCTGAGAGCTACTACGCCTTCATGAAACGTGCCCTTTACGACCGCACGGACCTCCGGCCGGAGAACTGCCACATCCCCGACGGCACCGCCGCCGACCCCGATGAGGAGTGCCGCCGCTACGAGGAGGCCATCCGCGCGGCCGGCGGGCTCGACATCCTGGTTCTGGGCGTGGGCCACAACGGGCACATCGGCTTCAACGAGCCGGGCTCCTCCTGGGACGCCCGCACCCGCGTGGTCGAGCTGGCGGAGAGCACCCGCAAGGCCAATGCCCGCTTCTTCAACAGCATCGACGAGGTGCCCCGGAAGGCCATCACCATGGGTATCGGGACCATCATGGAGGCCCGGCGCATCCTGCTCCTGGCCAGCGGCGAGGGGAAGGCTGCCGCCATCAAGGAGCTGGTGGAGGGCGAGCCCCGTCCGGAGGTGCCCGCCACCGTCCTGCAGTACCACCCCAACACCTCGGTCCTGTTGGACGCCGCGGCCGCCTCGCTGCTGCGCCGGTAGGAAGCCAGGAGCCCTGCGTGTGCGACCCGCCTGCAAAAAAGGCCGCCCCGGTCGGGGGCGGCCTTTGAAATTGCCTCAATGTGGGCATCCTAATGGGGAGAACTGGCGGGGGAGGGAGTCGCATCCGTGGAGATCCTGCGAAACCTCTACCGGCGCCGCCTGCGGACGGGGCTGACGGTGCTCGGCATTGCGGTGGGGATTCTCTCCTTCACCGTGATGGGTGCGATGGCCGAGAAGTTCAACCGGCTGATCGACGGCGGGGAGGCCTACTTCGCCCGCCGGATCGCGATTCACTCCGTCGGCGGCCCCCTGCGGCTGAACCTGCTGGGGCCCGAGGAGATCGAGGTGATGAAGCGCACCCCCGGCGTGCGCCACGTGGAGACGCAGATCATGATGGCCCTGGACGAGACTGCCGGGTTTGAACTGGCGCCCCGCTTCCTCGTAGGCATCAACCTGCCCAACTTCGCCCGGGCCCAGCTCATCGCCGGCGAAGCGGCCCGGCTGAGGCTCGCCCGGGGCAGCTGGTGGCAGCCCGGCGACCGCGGGGTGACCGTGTTGGGCAGTGCGACGGCGCACAAGATGAACCTGGACGTGGGCGACATCCTCACGGCCCGCGGCATGGAGTTCCGGGTGGTGGGCATCCTGGAGGAGACCCTTTCGGTGCCTGACGGCTGGGCCCTGATCCCGGAGGAGGACGCGCGCACCCTCCTGCTGGCCGACTCCGCCCTGCTCCGCGAGATGGGGCTCGACGCGGTCTGGACCAACGCCTACGCCCTCGTGGACCCGGGGCTGGGCGAGGAGATCACGGAGACGCTGGCCCGCAGCCTGCGCAGGGGCTATCTGCTGCACTCGCCGGAGCAGCTGGCCCGGGCCGCGGGCACCGCCTCGAGCCTGCTCAACGCCGCCATCCTGGGGTCGGCCGCCATCGCCGTGATCGTGGGCGCCCTGGCGGTGATCAACACCATGTTCTTCGCCGTGTCTGAGCGCACTCGCGAGATCGGTATCAAGAAGGCCATCGGGGCAGACCGGTGGGCGATCCTGCGGGAGTTCCTGGCCGAGTCGCTCGTCATCGGCCTCCTGGGCGGGCTGCTGGGGCTCGGAACCGGGGCGGTGCTGATCGGGGCCCTGAACGGGTATATGGCCTCAGAGGGAACGCCGGTCTTCCTGCTGACCCCCCGGCTGGCCCTGGGTTCGCTGGGGTTCGCCATCCTGCTGAGCGGGGCGGCGGGGGTCGTGCCGGCTCTGCGGGCGGCCAACCTCGACCCCGTGGAGGCGTTGCGGGCCTACTAGACCTGAGGAGAGCGAGGCGATGCTGGTGAGACACGAGGCTCCGTCGCCGGAGGAACAGACGATGGCGTCGCAGCCGCTGGTGCGGGCAGAGGACCTGGTGAAGGTATACCCGATGGGCGTGCGGGCGCTGGACGGCGCCAGCCTCACCGTCGGCCGGGGCGAGATCGTGGGGATCATGGGGCGGTCGGGCAGCGGCAAGTCCACCCTGCTGCATATCCTGGGCTGTCTCGACCGGCCGGACGCCGGCCGGGTCTGGATCGACGGCATCGAGGTGACCCGGCTCGCCGACGCCGCCCTGCCCGCGGTACGGCTCCGGCGGCTGGGCTTCGTCTTTCAGTCGCACAACCTGGTGCCGAGCCTGAACGCGCTGGAGAACGTGGCGCTTCCCCTGCGCTACCTGCGCCCGCGGCCCAAGGACGCGTACCGGCGTGCCCGGGAGATGCTGGAGGCGGTGGGGCTAGGCGACCGGTTGCACCACTTGCCGGGGCAGCTCTCCGGTGGGCAGCAGCAGCGGGTGGCCATTGCCCGCGCCCTGGTGAACAACCCGGCGCTGGTGCTGGCCGACGAGCCCACCGGCGCGCTGGACTCGCAGAACGCGCGCACCCTCATGCGCCTGATGCGCCAGCTCTGCCAGGAGCGGGGGCAGACCTTCATCGTGGTGACCCACGACCCCGCGGTCGGCCAGGTCTGCGATCGCATCTACCGGATGGAAGACGGACGGGTGGTGGCCGGGTAGCGGGAAGCTTCCGCCGGTCGGAGGCGGCGCTCCTGGAGGGGCCGAGGGCCGGGGCCGGCCGCGGGATGTTTGGGGAGGCGCCCTGGAAAAGGAGCAGACCCGAAAGAATTATTGCTGACAGCGGAAAACTCAAAAAACTATGGACGAGATATTCATCTGTGCGGTACGGTTGAGGGGGAAAGGAGGAGTCCCCCATGCGCAGGATCGTACCGCTTTTTCTTGTCTGCTCCCTGGTGCTCACGGCGGCCCTCGCTGCGCCCGCACAGGCCGCCCGTCCGGCGGCGGAGGCTGCGGCCGGCGGCATCCCCGCCCCGACGCGGGCCAGCATGACGCTGGGTGCCGGCGACTGGTACGTGGGCGCGACGCCGCCCAACGCCGACCCGTCCAAGCCGGTGCTGGTCTTCGTGCACGGCAAGGGCGGTTCAGCCTCCGTCTGGTGGGGAGACACGGTCTACCACGGAGTCAACGATATGTATACATACGCCTATAACAACGGCTACCGCACGGCGTTCGTCTCCCTGCACCCCGAGGGCACCATGTGGGCGAACGGCGAGCTGCTGAGCAGCCTGTTGAACCACATCACCGCGTACTTCGGCGTGAGCCGGGTGACCATCGTCGCCCACTCGAAGGGCGGGGTAGACGCCAACGCCGCGTCCGTGCACTACGGCGCCGCCGGCAAGATCAGCCAGGTGATCACGCTGGGCACGCCGCACCGCGGCACGCCGCTGGCCGACCTGGCTTACTCCAACTGGGCCGGCTGGCTGGCCGAGTTGCTCGGCCAGCGGACCGAGGCCACGTACGTGATGCAGACCGGCTACATGGACTACTTCCGTTCGGTCACCGACGGGCGCGACCCGGGCGTGCGGTACGCCACGGTGTCGGGCTACAAGTGCGGCCCGATCTTCACGGCCCTCTGGCTGGGCTGCATGTACATCTCGGGCGAGGACGACGGCGTGGTGCCCGTGTGGTCGGCCCAGAAGCCCGGCGGCACCCACCTGCGCACGGGCTACTGGGACCACGACGAGATCCGCATGGGCAGCCGGGTGTGGAGCACCATCGCCCCGCGCCTGACGGCGGCCGGCGCTCCCGGCGGGGAGGCGCGCGTCGGGCTGCGGCCCGAGGCTGAGCCCGCGGTGCCGGGAAACCTCATCCTCCGGGGCGGACCCGCGGCGGAAGGGGCAACCGGCTTCCCGCTGGAGAGCGGCGTGAAGGCGGTCACCTTCCACGTGCTGACCTCCGGCGCTGACATTTCGGCCGAACTCGTGGCCCCCGACGGCGCGGTCTATCCGGTGAAGCTCACCGATCAGGTGCCCGAGGGCGAGGTCTTCGCCGGCGCCTGGATCGGCAGCGTCACGGTGCAGAAGCCCCAGGCCGGCGAGTGGAAGCTCGTCACCGGCGGACCGAAGGACGGCGCCTACCTCATGATCGCCGCACTGGAGGGCGGCGTGCAGGCGAGCCTCGACCGGGGCCAGGGCGTCTCGAGGCCGGGGGCAGCCCGGTCCCTGAACCTCGCCCTGTCGGGCCCCGCCGTGACGGAGAGCCGGGCGGTGGTCGAACTGGCCGGGGCAGGGGCCGCCGTGAAGGGCCGGGCCGAGTTCATCCAGGAGCAGGGGCGCCACCGGGCGTTGATCGAGGCGCCCGCGGAGACCGGCGTCCACACCCTGATGGTGACGGTGACCGGCACGCTGGCCGACGGCTCGGCCTTCGAGCGCAACCTGGTGAGCAGCTTCGGCGTGTTCGACGGGCACGAATAGCGACGGGTGCCGCCCTTCCGTGGGCGGCACCCTTGCGCGGTGTTCAGGCCACCAGGCGCTCGACGGTATCGGGGATCTCCAGCAGGTGCTGAACGATGGCGTCCGGCATGCACTCTTCCAGCTCGCAGCGGGGGTGGGCGTGCCAGCGCCGGTCGATGACCAGCCGCTCCTCCAGCCACGTCCGTGCCGCCGCCGGCCGCTCCCAGGGAGGCAGTGCGGCCAGGGAGGGCGGCATGGGCGTGTAGCCGGGGGCCGTGGGCTGCACGACGTAGATGGCCAGCCAGCCCGCGTTCTTGGCGCCGAACACGTCGTGCGGCAGCACGTCGCCGACGTGGATGCAGGGGCCCCGACCGAACTGCTCCGCCGCGCGGTAGATGTCCGCCTGGGGCTTGCCCGCCCCTGCGATCTCGGGGGTGACCAGTGCGGTGAACCGGTCCAGCAGCCCCAGGGTCCGCTGCACGGGTTCCTGGTAGCGGCGGAAACCGTTGGTCACCGAGACCAGCACGTGGCCCCGGGCCCGGAGCATGTCCATGCACTCCGCGGCGCCGGGGTAAGACGCGATCAGCCCGTCCACCTGGCAGTAGTGCTCCACCAGCCGGGCCACGTCGATCTGGCCGGGGTAGCCCACTTCCCGGGCGATGGCGGCCACGATGCCGTCCCAGTCGTGCGCGGCCACCACGTCGCCCGCGGCCATGTGCCGCTGGTGGCGGGCGATGATGCGCTGCAGCACTTCCTGTTCGGGGTCGGGGCCGGGAACATAGGGAGCCAGCTCGCGGCAGATGTGGCCGAAGACGCCGTCCGGCCGCCCCATGCGGAAGGGGTTCTTCTGCAGCACGCCGTCGAGGTCGAAGGAGATCAGCGCCACGGGATCACCTCGGCTTCTGCCACTCCACCAGGGTATCCGGAACGCCCGCCGCGCGGTTCGCGGCGCGGGCGGCCACGAAGAGCAGGTCGGAGAGGCGGTTCAGATACTTGAGCAGCACCGGGTCCACCGGCTCCTGCGCCGCGAGCGCCACCAGAGAGCGCTCGGCCCGGCGCACTACGGTCCGGGCGACGTGCAGTGCGGCGGCCGCTGGGGTGCCGCCGGGCAGGATGAAGGCGCGCAGCGGGTCGAGGTCCGCCTGCAGCCGGTCGATGTCGGCCTCCAGCCCGGCCACCATGGCTTCCGTCACCCGGGGGTTATCCCCCCGGCCTCGGTCCGGCGGCGTGGCCAGGTCGGCCCCCACGGCGAACAGTTCCTGCTGCACGCGGAGCAGCACGCCCCGGAGCGGGCCGGCCGCTTCCGCATCCAGGAGAGCCAGCGCCAGCCCCACCTGGGCGTTGGCCTCGTCCACCGTGCCGTACACCTCCACCCGGAGAGCGTTCTTGGGCACGCGCTCCCCCCAGCGCAGGCTCGTCTGCCCGCCGTCGCCTGTGCGCGTGTAGATTCGCATTGCGCTCACCTCAGCCACAAGTCTACCATGCAACCGGCAGGACTTGGGGGCGATTTGGGGTAGAATGAAGACATAACGTCAGAGGAGGCGTTAGGCAGTTGACCCGCGATGAAGCCTGGCAGTTGGTGACCGAGTGGGTGCAGAGCCCGCAGCTCCGGAAGCATCTGCTCGCGGTGGAGGCCTGCATGCGCTACTACGCAGCCCTGTACGGCGAGGACGCAGAGACCTGGGGCCTGATCGGGCTGCTCCACGACTTCGACTACGAGCGCTATCCCACGATTCCCGACCATCCCCTGCAGGGTGAGCGCGTCCTGGCGGAACTGGGGGTGCCGGAAGACATCCGCTACACCATCTGTTCCCACGCGAACGCGCTTCAGGACCGGTACCCGCGCAGGTCGCTGCGGGACAAGGTGCTCTATGCGGTGGACGAACTCTCCGGCCTGGTGGTGGCCACGGCCCTGGTGCGGCCGACCCGGTCCATCCACGACGTGGACGTCAAGGCCGTGAAGAAGAAGATGAAGGACAAGCGGTTTGCGGCCGGCGTGAACCGCGAGGACGTGGTGCGGGGGGCGGAGGAGCTGGGCGTTGACCTGGACGAGCACATCGGCCACGTGATCAAGGCGCTGCAGGCGGCGGCCGGGCCCCTGGGACTGGAGGGAACGGCGGTCGCCAGCGACGACTGACCGCGTCATTCCGGGCGCCTCGGGGCGTATTCTTCGTCGTGAGGACTCCGGCGGAGGAGGATGGCCCCATGCGCCACGTGAACGCCCTGTGCCTGAAGCTGGCCGCCTACATCTTGATCTTCGCCATCGCCTTGCCGGCGCAGGGCCGGATGGCGCTGGCGCAGTCGCTCATCATGGCGGCGGTGCACACCCTCGTGCTCTGGCTGGCCGACCTGATGGCCCTGCCGCGCCTCGGGCGGGGCGCGCTGCTGGGCGGCGACGCCGCCGCGCTGCTGGTGGGGTCGCTCCTGATGCTGCGGGCGATGCACGCCGCCCCGCGCATCGGGGGACTGCTGGTGGCCGTCGCCCTGGCGGTGCTCTTCGAGGCGTGGTTCCACTACCACCTCGCGGAAAATCGCTTGCTGGAGGGGTGATTGCGGGCGGTTTCGACAGGGATTCGACACAGCGGCGCGGAACAGAGAAGGTAGCCACCAGCCGGAATCCGCACTTTGGGGAAAGGATGAATGATACTTGCGACTGGAGGAGTTCACCTATCTTCCCGTTGATGCGAGGGAGAAGGCGCTCAGGTACCTGGCGAACATGATCGGTGAACCGAACGCACCGCTGGAACGGTTGCTGGCTGAACTGGACACGGCCCTGGAGCGGGCCGGGCGCGAGGACGCTTTCCATTATCTGCGGGCGGAGCAGCCCACCAAAGACGAGCGCGAGGCGGACGCCATCCTCTTCCCCACGGGGCTCACCACGCCCACCGGCGAGGAGATCATGGCCAAGTGTGTGCTCAACAAGAACCCCAACCGCCAGCCCTGGTTCGGCCTCTTCTTCCAGACGGCCCGCCGGGAGGGGTTCGTGATCGGCGACCTCTACTTCCGCTCCTGGAGCGAGGGGGCCAAGTTCCTGGAGGAGATCGCCAACATGGCCATCCCGGAGCGGTGGAGTTACAGCCAGTACCAGTCGCGTCAGCAGTACCCAATCCTTAAATCTTACATTGAAAAAACGCTTGAACGGCTGAAGCAGCAGGGGCGGATCCTGCGGGAGGAGCAGAAGGTCCTGTTCAATACAGGGCTGATCAACCGCTACTTCCGCGAGATTTACGTGCTGGGTGAGGCTGACCCTGAGTACCCCCAACGGGTGGTGAACCCCCGGGCGGTGCTGGAAAACGACCGGGCCGTGCTCGAGACCTTCAAGAATCAGAAACCCCAGATGGCCACCTTCTTCGAGAAGATCACCGACGTGATCTTCGACCCCGACCTGGAGGTCAATACCGACGACATTCATATCATCGATGACAATCTGGAGCGCATCCCGTCGCGCTATCGGAACCGCAGGAAGAGCGAGATCTTCGCCCTCTTCCAATCGGCCATTGAATTTGCCCGTATCATGGCGCGGCGCAATTATAAGCTGGTGGTCCCCCAGTATTACATGGGGCAGATTCAGTTTCTGATGCCCATCTACCTCTCGGGCGAGTTCAGCGGGTCGCCGGACTTCGCCCTCGTCCTGCAGCGAATGGGCAACATCTACCGGGGCAATACGATCCTGACACTGGACATGGCGTACCAGAACGCCCGGCTGATTGCGAAACCCGACGTCACCTGGCTCAACCCAGATCGGCACTGAACGTGACCTGACCGGCCCTTCCCGCCTGCCGCGGGAAGGGCCTTCTGGTCCTCACGCAGGAACCGGCGGCCCGGGGAGCCAATATACATTCTTGAATAGGATACATGGCCGACCTGTCTCCCAAGGAGGTGTTCGGATGGACCAGAGCACACGCCACGTGCGGCTTGTTACCGCCATTCCCGGCCCCCGCTCCCGGGAGCTTATGGCCCGCAAGGAGCGGGTGGTCGCGAGCGCGCTCTCCATTCACGTGCCGGTGGCCATCAAGGAGGCGCACGGCGCCCTGGTGACCGACGTGGACGGCAACGTGTTCATCGACCTGGCGGGCGGCCTCGGCTGCATGAACGTGGGCCATTCCCACCCCCGGGTCGTCGCGGCCATTCAGGAGAGCGCGGCGCAGTTCACCCACACCGATTTCTCCGTGATCATGTACGAGAGCTACGTGCGCCTCGCCGAGCGGCTCACGGCCCTGGCGCCCGGCGACTTCCCGAAGAAGGCGGCCTTCTTCAACTCCGGCGCCGAGGCCGTGGAGAACGCCGTCAAGATCGCCCGCAAGTACACCGGCCGGCGGGCCATCATCGCCCTCGAGGGGGCGTTCCACGGCCGGACCAACCTGGCCATGGCCCTCACCTCTAAGGTGAAGCCGTACAAGGAAGGGTTCGGCCCCTTCGCCCCGGAGATCTACCGCGTGCCCACCCCCTACACCTACCGGCGGCCCATGGGCATGAGCGAGGCCGAACACGTGCGCTTCTGTGCCGACGCGCTGGAGCGGGCCCTCACGGCGCAGGTGGCGCCGGAGGAGGTGGCCGCCATCATCCTGGAGCCGGTGCAGGGGGAGGGCGGGTTCATCCCGCTCCATCCCGACTACCTGGCCCGGGTGAGCCAGCTGGCGCGTCGCCACGGCTTCCTGGTGATCGCCGACGAGATCCAGTCCGGCTTCGGGCGCACCGGCACCTTCTTCGCCTGCGAGCAGCTGGGGCTGGTGCCCGACCTGATCTGCGTGGGCAAGTCGCTGGCCGCGGGCATGCCCCTCTCCGGCGTGATTGGCCGGGCCGAGGTGATGGACGCCCCGGGCGACTCCACCATCGGCGGCACCTACGTGGGGAACCCGGTGGCCTGCGCGGCGGCGAACGCGGTGCTGGACGTGATCGAGGAGGAGGGGCTTGTGGCCCGGGCCCGGGAGATCGGCGACCTGCTCAGGCGCCGGTTCCAGGCGCTGGCGGTGCAGCTTGAGGGCCTCCCCGGCTCCTGCCTGCAGGTGGGGGAGATCCGGGGGCTGGGCGCCATGGTGGGCGTCGAGCTGGTCACCGACCGGGCGACCCGCGAGCCCGCCACCCGCGCCGCCGCCGAGGTGGTGACGCGCGCCGGGCGGCGGGGGGTCATCGTCGTCAAGTGCGGCGTCTATGGCAACACGCTGCGGATGCTGGTGCCCCTGGTGATCACCGACGACCAGCTGAACGAGGCGCTGGACATCCTGAGTCAGATCTGCACCGAGGTGGCCAGGGGCGAGTAGCCCGCGGCCTTCCCGAGCGAACAGAAGCACACGCCCGACGCGCGTCGGGCGTGTGCTTTTTGCGCGTACGCCCCGCAGGGGGTTACTCGTCGGCGCGGGCGACCAGCGCACAGAGATCGCCGACGGTCTCCGCGTCCACCACCAGCTCTTCCGAGAGCTCCACGCCGAACTCGGACTCCAGCGCCTCGACCAGCTGCTCGATGCTGGTCTCGTACTTCTCGGTGAGCGCGGCGACCGTCGTGGTAAGCCCGATTCCCCGGTCGCCCACCTGTTCGCGGATGACTTTGAGCGCTTCGTATTTTAGATTCATCGCGCAAAGCGGCACCTCCGGGGCGTTAGTCTCTCCGCTCTCCGCGGCGCTATGCAGGTGGAAAATAGTCGGAAGAGAACGACCCGAACGGCGCATAGAATATAGAGGATAAATCGAAATGATGGTAAAATAGCAGAAATCGGTCTCATGATGCGTCATCCTCGGCAAAGGGGGCATGTGAGGTGGAGCGTCCGTACCTCAAGGCGTACCCGAAGGACGTGCGCTGGGAACTCGATTTCCCCGCGGTTCCGGTGTACCAGATGCTCTTCGACCAGTCGCAGGCGCACCCGGAGCGCACGGCGCTCATCTTCATGGGGAAGCGGATCAGCTACCGGGAGCTGGTGGAACTGGTGGACCGGTTCGGCGCGGCGCTGCAGAGGCGCTACGGCATCCGGAAGGGGGACCGGGTGGGCATCATCCTGCCGAACTCGCCGCAGAATGTCATCGCCACCTTCGCCTGCCAGCGCATCGGTGCGATTCCGGTGCAGTTCAACCCGCTCTACGTGGCGCGGGAGATCGCCTACCAGGTGCGGGACTCGGGCTCGCGGCTCATGATCACCCTGGACCTGTTCTGGCAGAAGGTCCGCGAGGCCGGCGGGGCCGAGGCCTACATCTGGACCGGCGTTCAGGACTTCCTTAACTTCCCCCTGAATTTTCTCTACCGGATGAAAGCCAAGCCGCCCCGCATTCCCGCTTCCGACGCAGCGCACTTCATGGACCTGCTCCAGGAGAGCCCCGACGCCATCCAGGTGGCCCCCGTGGAGCCCAAGGAGGACCTGGCGGTCCTGCTCTACACGGGCGGCACGACGGGCGTGTCGAAGGGGGTCATGCTCACCCATTCCAACATCACCGCCAACATCACGCAGATTCGGGAGTGGATCGGCATGGATGACAGTCGGCATCACACGGTGCTGGCCGTACTGCCCATGTTCCACTCCTACGGCTTCACCGCCGCCGTGAACACGGGCCTGGCCACTGGCTCCACGGTGGTGCTGGTGCCCCGCTTCGAAGCCGGAGACCTGCTGAAGACCATCGCCAAGTACCGGCCGACCATTTTCCCCGGGGTGCCCACGATGTACGTCGGCCTGCTGAACCACCCCGACGTGGGCAAGTACGACCTGAGCTCGATCGAACTCTGCGTCACCGGGGCGGCCTCGATGCCGGTGGAGCTGCTCCAGAAGTTCGAGCAGGTGACCGGCGCCACGATCATGGAGGGCTACGGCCTCACCGAGACGTCGCCGGTGACCCACGCCAACCCCCGTACCGGCAAGCGGATTCCGGGCAGCGTCGGCCTGCCCTACCCCGGCACCGACGTGCGCATCGTCGACCTGGAGACGGGCGAAGACCTGCCGCCGGGCGGCGAGGGGGAGGTGGTCATCCGGGGGCCGCAGGTGATGAAGGGATACTGGAACAAGCCCGAGGAGACCGCTGCAACGCTCCGGGACGGCTGGCTCTACACGGGGGACATCGGCCGGATGGACGAGGACGGCTACCTCTACATCGTGGATCGGAAGAAGGACATGATCATCGCCGGCGGCTTCAACATCTACCCGCGGGAGATCGACGAGGTGCTCTACCAGCACCCCGCCGTGCTGGAGGCCTGCGCCGTGGGCGTGCCTGACGCCTACCGGGGCGAGACGGTGAAGGCCTTCGTGGTGCTGAAACCGGGAATGCACGCCACCGAGCAGGAGATTCTCGACTTCTGTCGGGAGCGGCTGGCCGCCTACAAGCGGCCCCGGTCGGTGGAGTTCCTGCCGGAGCTGCCCAAGTCGACGGTGGGCAAGGTGCTGCGGCGCGAGCTGGTGGAGCGGGAGAAACAGAAGAGCACGTCTGCCGTGTCGTGACCGGCGGCGACAGCCGGGCGGGCAGGGGCACAGGGCGGTTCCTGTGCCTCCGCGCGTGCAGAGGTGCCTTTCGGGGGCAGGATTTTGCTGCGGCCGATGCCGAAGAATTCACCCTCAGGCCCCGCGGCTCCAGCGGGGAGTGGATGGAAGGAGCGAGGACCCATGACGATTGCGGAGCTGCTTGAGAACCTCAAGGCGCATATTGCGGCGAACCCCGCGAAGATCGCGAACCTGAAGGCCAGCTACCAGTTTGAGCTGACCGGCGAGGGCGGCGGCACCTTCCACGCCAAGTTCGACAACGGCACGTACGAGATCGGGGAAGGGCCCCTGCCCGACGCCGGGTGCACCATCAGCATCGCCACCGCCGACTTCTTCGCCCTGCTCGAGCGCAAGCTCAACCCCATGGCCGCCTTTATGGCCGGCAAGCTGAAGGTACGGGGCGACATGGGCATGGCGCTGAAGCTCCAGCAGCTGATCGGCTGATCCGGCGGAATCGCGGCCCCCATCCCCCGGGTGGGGGCCTTTCACACGTAGGGAGTGACCTCCTTGCTCCACCTGTTCGCGCTGGTGATCGCGCTGGTGCCGGCGATCGCCATGCTCTGGTACATCCGTCATCTGGACAAATACGAGCCCGAGCCGTGGACGCACATCGCCGGCGCCTTCGTCGCCGGCGTGCTGGCCACCATCCCCATCTACTTCGTCGAAGTCCTGCTCGATCAGATCAGCCCCTTCAGCGGCTTCATGGCCACCGTCTATATCTCGTTCGTCGTCGCGGCCCTCGTCGAGGAGACCGGCAAGGGGATCGCTGCCTGGGCCGCCTGCTGGCGGCGGCCCCAGTTCAACGAGGTAATGGACGGCATCGTCTACTTCGGCGTGACCCACATGGGCTTCGCCGTGGTGGAGAACCTCGTGTACGTGTTCCTGAACGGCGACATCTACACGGGACTCCTGACGGCCATGGTGCGCACGACCACCGCCGTACCCATGCACGTAATCGTGGGCATGATCATGGGCTACCACGCCGGGGCGGTCCGCTTCGCCCACACCCGGCGGGAGAAGGTGCTGCACGTACTCGAGGGGTGGGTGCTGCCGAGCCTGCTGCACGGCTTCTACAACCTGGGCAGCCTCAACCAGGACATGGCCCTCGAGAGCCTGACCGACCTGATTCGCTACGGTTTCGGCACGGCCTTGCTTTATGCCGCAGTGGTCGCCTTGTGGCTGGCGCTGCTGCCCAGGGTGCGCAAGGCGCAGCAGGCGTCGCCCTTCCGGCCGGTGGCCGCGTATCAGCTGACCGCTGCGGACGTGCCCTGCCCCCACTGCGGGGGGATCTACCCCGTGGGGGCGCGCTTCTGCCCGAACTGCGGCAAGAAGCTGCAGTAGACAAGCCCGTTCCGACAGACCGCGGGCCCTGCATGACCGACATGCAGGGCCCGCGGTGCTATCAGCCGGCCAACCTTTCGGCGACCCGCCGCTCCTGCTCCCAGATCACGGCGCCTGCCAGCAGGAGGGCGGCCGGCACCACCACGTACCAGGGTCGCTCCGGCAGGACGGCCCGGTAGAGCACCACCCACGCCGCCACGTGGCAGATCAGCCGCCACCGGGCCGGCCAGCGGAGGGTGGCCAGGTTGATCACCCACGAGAGCAGGATCAGGCCGGCCAGGAGAACCGCCTCGACGCCGGTGGCGGTTGCCGTGGCCACGGTGCCCAGCGCCACGGCGGCGAGGAACCCGAGCCACCCCCAGCGCGTGGCGGGGAACCCCGCCCGGTAGAGCAGGTCCTGCACGTGCATCCCCCCCAGAGAGGCTATTCGCCCCGGCTCGCCCGAATGCCGGCAGGCGACTGCCCGGGGAGCCATGGGCCGGAAGCCGTCCTGGAGGCGCCCATGCAGGAGCGGTTGGCGGCGAGCCTGATGCAGGCGGAGAGGCACGTACTCCGGGGTGCCAGCCGCCGGGGCTCCGCACCCGGCGGGGTGTTCGCAGAGTGGGCGGATATTCTCTTGTAGAATAGAATGAGCATAGAGGATATTCCGCTGAGAGAGACGAATATACCGAGACAGCCTATGAATGGACATTCATTCAACCGCCGTGTGGGGGACGGGGTTGAATCCCGGCTGGCAAAGGGGAGGCACAGAGATGGCTGCAACGCGAACCGTCTACTGGAACATTAACAATGAATGGATACTCTACCTGATCCTGGTCGCCGCGTTCGCCGTATTCGCCTACGGCATGTGGCAGCGCGTCCGGCTCTGGTTCATCGGCAGGCCAGAGGTCCGCTGGGACCAGGTGCGCGCACGCCTCGGGCGGGTGTGGCAGCACGCGGCGCTCCAGCGCCGGCTGTCGCAGAACAGGGTGGCCGGCGTCTTCCACATCCTGTTCTCCTGGGGCTTCGCCATCCTCTTCCTCGGCACGCTGGTCGTGATGGTGCACGAGGACTTCCGCATCCGTATCATGCAGGGCGCCTTCTACCTGTGGTTCCAGTCGCTCGTCCTCGACCTGGCGGGGCTGCTGGCCATGGTGGGCGTCGTCATCGCCTGGGTGCGGCGGGGAATCGTGAAGCCCCGGGCGCTCTCCCGGGTGGCGGACCGGCCCGGGCTGCTGCCCGACTGGCTCTTCCTCGCCCACATCCTGCTGATCCTGTGGACGGGCTTCTGGGTGGAGGGCATCCGCATCGTGGCCACCGACGACCCGTGGGCGGCCTGGTCGCCCGTGGGCCTGGCCCACGGCCGCCTGCTGGCCAGCTTCCTGTCGCTGGAGGCCATGCTGGTGCTCCACCGGGTGCTCTGGTGGTTCCACATGACGATCTCCTTCGCGCTCATCGCTCACCTGCCCTACTCCAAGATGGTGCACATCCTCACGGGTCCGGTGAACATCTTCCTTTCTGACCTGCGGCCCGCCGGCATTCTCAGCACCACCGACCTGGAGTCGGAGGCCCCGGTGCTGGGTGCGGCGTCGCTCTGGGACTTCTCGTGGAAGGACCTGGCCGACCTGGACGCCTGCACGGAGTGCGGCCGCTGCCAGGAGAACTGCCCGGCGTTCCTCACGGGCAAGCCGCTCAACCCCAAGAAGCTGATCCTCGACCTGCAGCACCACCTGCGCACGCGGGGCCCTGCGCTGGCCCTGGCGGCGATGAAGGGCGAACGGCCGGGGGAGCAGCCCTTTGAGTCGGAGTTGGTGGGGCCGGTGGTCGACCCCGAGGCACTCTGGGCCTGCACCACCTGCCGGGCGTGCATGGAGGTCTGCCCGGTCTACATCGAGCACGTGCCCAAGATCGTGGAGATGCGCCGCCACCAGGTGATGCTCCAGGGCGAGTTCCCGCAGGAGCTGAACCTCACCTTCAAGAACCTGGAGCGGCAGGGCAACCCGTGGGGTCTGGGCGCCCACACCCGCACGCAGTGGACCGAGGGGCTGAACGTGCCCCTGATCGCCGACCGGCCCGACGCCGAGTACCTCTTCTGGCCCGGCTGCGCCGGGGCGTACGACCAGCGCGGGCAGAAGATCGCCCGGGCCATCGTGCAGCTCCTGGATCGGGCCGGCGTCTCCTACGCCATCCTGGGCAAGGAGGAGAAGTGCACCGGCGACTCGGCCCGGCGGGCGGGCAACGAGATGCTCTTCCAGCAGCTCGCCATGGAGAACATCGAGACGCTGAAGGCCTACGGGGTGAAGAAGATCATTACCCACTGCCCGCACTGCTTCCACACCTTCGACAAGGACTATCGGGAAATGGGGCTGGACGTGGAGGTCGTCCACCACACCCAGCTGCTCGCCCGGCTGGTGCAGGAGGGCCGGCTGAAGCCCGTCCGGAAGGTGGCGGAGGCGGTGACCTACCACGATTCCTGCTACCTGGGCCGCTACGGCGGCGAGTTCCAGGCGCCGCGTGCGCTGCTCCGGGCACTGCCCGGGGTGGAGCTGCGGGAGATGGAGCGGCACGGCAGCACGGCGATGTGCTGCGGCGCCGGCGGGGCCCGGATGTGGATGGAGGAGCACCACGGTACCCGGATCAACATCGAGCGGAGCCGGCAGGCCATCGCCACCGGAGCGACCACGGTGGCCACCAACTGCCCCTTCTGCATGACGATGCTCTCCGACGGCGTCGCGGCCGAGGACGGCAGCGGCCAGATCCGGGTGCTCGACCTGGCCGAACTGTTGCTGGAGGCGGTGACGGAAGGCGGCAGCACCGGATCCGAGCAAGCTGTTGCAGGGACCGTCCAAAATCGCTAAAGTGATAGGGTGAGGCGCCGTGGGGGGGCACGGCGCCTTTCCGTTGGGGGAGGATGGAGAAACGCCATGCTGCCGATTCATCAGATTCCGCTGCCGACGCCGTTTCCGGGGCTGGGTCCGGTGCACGTCTATCTGGTGCGCCAGGACCCCGTCACCCTCATCGACGCGGGCCTGCGCACGCAGGAGTGCCGGGAGGCGCTCACGGCCGGGCTGGCCGCGCTGGGCCTCGCCGTCAGCGACGTCAGGCGCGTCTTGCTGACCCACGCCCACGTAGATCACTTCGGCCTGGCCGGCTGGATTCAGGAGCAGTCGGGGGCCGAGGTCTACCTGCACCCGGAGGAGCAGGCCAAGGCCGAGGCTTCGCCCTGGTGGGAGGAGCAGCTCGTCCGCGCCATGGAGGAGGCGGGTGTCGGTCCTGACCAGATCGGGATGGCCAGGGAGTTCTGGCGGCTGGAGCGGAAGCTGACCGCGCCGCTGGCCGGCTGGCGGCCGCTGGCCGACGGCCAGATCTTCCCCTTCGAGGGCGGCCAGCTGGAGGCAGTGCACCTGCCGGGCCACGCCCTGGGGCACACCGGCTTCCTGGACCGGGCGGGGCGCACCCTGCTGGGCGGAGACCACCTGCTGGAGGGGGTCACGCCCAACCCGATCATGGAGCCGGTGCTCCCGGGCCACCGGGACGCGGTGCCCCACGACCCGTCCCGGGCCATGACGCTTGCACAGTTCCTGCGCTCGCTGGACCGGGTGGAGGCGATGGACCTCGACCGGGTGTTGCCCGGGCACGGGCCGGTGATCACCGACCACCGGGCGGTGGTGGCGCGCTACCGGACCCAGCATGCCCGCAGGCTGGACGCCGTGCTGGGGCTCCTGGGTCCCGGGCGCCGCCCCTGGGAGCTGACGGGGGAGCTCTTTCCCCGGGTGCAGGGCTTCCACCAGTTCCTGGCCCTCTCTGAAGTGGTGGCCCACCTCGACCTGCTGGTGGTGCAGGGGCGGGCCCGCTTCGACCGGCACTCCGGGTTCGTTTCGTACAGAGCAGCCGTCTAGGCGCAGGGGGCCGCCTGCGGCCCCGCAGAGGTGAACAGAAGTGGACAGAGAACAACGCGCCGCCGTGCTGCGGCTTGCCGCAACCGCCGGTGCCGTGCTGATGGAATGCGGCGCCGACGTCGCCCGGGTGGAGGACACCGTCGGGCGCATCCTGCGCGCCTACGGGGTGGAGGAGCCCGAGATCTTCGCCACACCCACCGGCATCTTCATCTGCCTCTCCCAGGAGGAGGCCACCGTCATCCGGCGGGTGCGGCGGCGCACCATCGCCCTCGACCGAATCAGCAGCATCAACGAACTCTCCCGTCAGCTGGTCGCCCGGCCGCTGGACCCGGAAGAGGCCCTCCGGCGCGTCCGGGCGATCGCGGCGCAGCCCGCCCCTCTGCCCGCCTGGCTGGACGTGCCGGTGAACGGGCTTGGGGCCGCCGCCGCCACCATGCTGGTGGGCGGCACCCTGGACGGCGTGGTGCCGGCCTTCTTCGTCAACCTCGCCGTGCAGGCGGGCGAGCGCATGTGCCGCTGGCTGGGTCTTCCGGACGCCGTGAGCGACCTCATCGCCGGCGCCAACGCCGTCTTCGGGGCGACGTTGCTCAACCGCTGGCTGGGCGTGCCGGTGGGTCCGGTAGTGGCGGGCGGCATCATGATCCTCGTGCCCGGGTTGGCCTTTACGAATGCACTGCGCGACGCGATCTCCGGCGACCTGGTGAGCGCCACTGCCCGGGGCCTCGAGGCCTTCGTGAAGGTGACCGCACTGGCCATCGGGGTCGGCTCGGCGCTCTTCCTCGTTGGGGGTGGCGCAGTCCTGTGATCACCTATCCGTTTGCTTTCCTCACGTCGGTCGCCATCGCCATCTCGTTCCGCGCACCCCGCTCGGCAATCCTCTGGTCGGGCCTCTGCGGCCTGGCGGCCTGGGCGGGGTATGATCTCTCCCGGCAGTTGGGCCTGCCCGATCCGGCCGCGATCTTCCTCGGGGCCCTGGTACTGGGCCTGCTGGCGGAGGTCCTGGCCCGGCGGCTGCATCATCCGGCGATCCTGTTCGCCATCCCGGGCCTCTTCCCGCTGGTGCCGGGCATCATCGCCTACCGGGGCGTGCTGCTGCTCTCCCAGAACCGGCTGGCGGAGGGCGCCTGGATGCTGGCACGCGCCCTCCTGTTTGCCGGCCTGCTGGCGGCCGGCCTCGCCATCCCGCCCGTGCTCTTCCGGCGCTGGGGCGGCCGCCACAGGCACGCGCGCTGACGCACGGCCGCACCGGGCCGTGCTCCCGGCCGGAGGCCGGCTTTCGTCTGGGGGCGGGCAGGAGCCCCCTGGGCAGAAGTGGAACACTAAGTCCAGGAGGTGTGCACGATGGAGCGGGAAGTCACCTTCTACACGTACCCCACCTGAACGTCCTGTCAGAAGACCAAGCAGTTGCTTGCCACGAAGCCGGTCTCTGTGACCGAGCGGCGCTTCTTCAAGGAGAAGCCCACCCCCGACGAGGTGCGGTGGCTGGCGGCCCGCCTGCCGGGCGGCGTGCGGGATCTGCTCTCCACCCGCAGCCGGCGCTACAAGGAACTGGGCCTCGCCGAGCGGGACCTGAGTGACGACGAACTGGTTGAACTCCTGGCCCGGGAGCCGGGTCTCTGGCGCCGTCCCGTGGTGGTCCGCGGCGATCAGGTGGTGGTGGGCTACGACGTGCCCAGCCTCGAGCGGCTCCTGGACGGGCAGCAGCAGTGACGACGAAAGCGAGATGATCACCGTGGCCGACCGGCGGCAGAGCAAGGGTGCAGCGGCCCTGGCCGACGCCCTCCGGGTGCATCCGGTCATCGCCTCCGTGCGGGACGAGGACCGGCTGCCGGAGGCAATTGCGTCGCGCTGCCGCGCGATCTTCCTGCTCTCCACCAGCATCCAGCGGCTCGCCGCCGTGGGGGATGCCGTGGCGGCGGCGGGCAAGCTCCTCTTCATCCACCTGGACTTCATCGGCGGCCTGGGCCGGGACGAGGAAGCCCTGGAGTATCTGGCCGAGACGGCCCGTCCCCTCGGGCTGATCACCACCCGCACCGGGTTGGTGCAGGCCGCGCGCCGGCTGGGCCTCACGCCGTTGCAGCGACTCTTCCTGCTGGACTCGCAGTCCCTGGCCACGGGCATCGAGGCCGCCCGGTCGAGCCGGGCGGAGGTGGTGGAGGTGCTGCCGGGGATCATCCCCAGGGCCGTGGGGGCGATCCGGGCACAACTGCCGCACACGCTGATCATCGCCGGCGGCCTGGTGCGCACCCCGGAGGAGGTCGCACAAGCGCTCAGGGCCGGGGCCTCGGGCGTCTCCACCAGCAGCGCCGCACTCTGGCACCTGGACCCGGCGGCGTTCGAGGGGCCCTTCCGGAGCGACCCGTGAACCGTGTGGGATCGGGGGCGCGCAGCCCCATGCGATGAACGAGTGGCATACAAAATGAGGGCGGATCCGCTGGTGGATCCGCCCTTGCTGTCTACAGCCGGAACCGCTGCACGTGCTCCCGCAGCGCATCTGCCGTGTTCACCAGCGACTGCGCCGCCGCCGATACCTCCTCGGCCGAGGCGCTCATCTCCTCCACCGAGGCCGAGACCTCCTGGACCGCCGCCGCGGTGTTCCGGGATACGTCCCCGATCTCCGCCGCACTCTGCGCCACCTGGTTCACCGTCCCGGCCATCTGCTCGGTGGCCGCCGAGTTCTCCTCGCTGGTGGCTGCCAGGGCATCGAAGGTCTGGGTGAGCCCTGCCACCCGCTCCCGGATCTCCTCTACGCCCTGCGCAATCTGCTCTGCCTTGGCAGCGCCCACGCCGATCGCCTGCAGGATGTTCTCCAGCGCCTGCCGGGCCGCCTGCGCCTTCTGGTAGCCCTCGCTCACCTCGGCCGCCGTCGCCTCCGTCGCCTGCACGGTCTGATCCGTGCGCTGCCGGATATCGGCGATCAGCCGCTCAATCTCCCGCGCCGACGCCGCCGACCGCTCGGCCAGGCGCCGCACCTCCTGCGCCACCACGGCAAAGCCCCGGCCCTGCTCCCCGGCCCGGGCCGCCTCGATGGCGGCGTTGAGGGCGAGGAGGTTGGTCTGCTCGGCAATCTCCGAGATGGTGCTGGTGATCTGGCCGACCTCGCCCGAGATGGCACTGAGGTCGTTGATGCGGCGGGCGTTCTCCTCGGCGGCCTCCCGGATGTGCTCCATCGCGGCGAGGGCGCGGCCGATGGCGTCGGAGCCGGTGCGGGCCGTCTCTGCGGCCTGGTCGGACGCCTGCGCCGCATCGCCCGCGTCGCGGGTCGCATCGTCCAGGGCCTGCCGCACCTCCGCTAGCATCTGGGCCGCCCGCTGGACCTCGTCGGCGGAGGAGGCGGCGCTGGCGGCGATCTGCTGCACGGCCTGGCGCAGGTCCTCCATGCGGTCGTGGACGGCGGCGGCCTCCGCAGCCTGGCCGGAGGCGCCGGAAGCCACGTCGGCGACCGCCTGGGAAACGCTCTGGGCGGCGCGGGCGGAGTCGTCGGAGGCGCTGGCCAGTTGCTGGGCGGTGTGGGTCACCGCATCGGTGCTGAGCTGGATGTTCTCGACGAGGGCCCGCAGGCTGCGGAGCATCTCGTTCATGGCGTGGCCCAGGTCGGCGATCTCGTCCCGCCCCCGCACCTGCACCTCGGAGACCGTCAGGTCGCCCGCGGCCAGTTGCCGGGCCACGGCTGCCACCTGCACCACAGGCCGTGCGATCCCTTTCGCCAGCATGCGGCCCAGCACCAGGCTCAGCAGCAGGCCGACCGCGGCGCCGACGATGGCACCCAGGCGTACCTCCTCGACGTGCTGGCGGGCGCGGGTGACGGCATCGTCGGCCTCCCGGCCAAGGTTGGCCTGCAGTTCCCGCACCAGATCCCGGACGTCGCCGCTGAGCTCTTCGCCCCGCGACTGCAGAAGCAGAGTGGCGCCGTTGGCATTGCCCTGTTCGATGCGGGTGAACGCCTCCTTGACCACCTGCTGGTACTCTGTGCTGTACTCGGTAATCTGGTTGAGGATCTCAACGTCCTCGGGCTCGGAGAGCAGCTCCTGCAGCGTGGCCAGCTCGTTCCGTAGCTCAGTGGTGGCCTCGATGTAATAGGCCCGGAACAGGTCGTTCCGGAACAGTGCGTAGGCGCGTATCGCCGACTCCTGGGCGTTCAAGGTTGCGACCACGTTGGCCATGTGGATGGCCGCCGGCTGGATGCGTTCCACGGCGACCTGGTACTGGCGGCTGACCGAGAAGAGCGAGATCGCCAGGAACAGCACGACCAGCATCGCGACCGCCGTTACGGCAGCGAAGGCTGCCGACAGTTTGGTAACGAGTCTGATGCGCACGGTGCTCCCTCCTGTGTCGCCCGGGACCGCGGTGGCGGCATGGAACATGTGCAGGGCAGAATTGGGCAATATGTTGATCATCAATATAATACTACCCGGGTCGCGCGGGGACAAGCCGTGCCGCCCGGCGGCCAGTCCCCCTGCACGCCGGCTGTTGTTCCGCAGGCCAGACCGGGTGGTCACACGCCAAAGGGCGGATCCGCTGGTGGATCCGCCCTTGCTGTCTACAGCCGGAACCGCTGCACGTGCTCCCGCAGCGCATCTGCCGTGTTCACCAGCGACTGCGCCGCCGCCGATACCTCCTCGGCCGAGGCGCTCATCTCCTCCACCGAGGCCGAGACCTCCTGGACCGCCGCCGCGGTGTTCCGGGATACGTCCCCGATCTCCGCCGCACTCTGCGCCACCTGGTTCACCGTCCCGGCCATCTGCTCGGTGGCCGCCGAGTTCTCCTCGCTGGTGGCTGCCAGGGCATCGAAGGTCTGGGTGAGCCCTGCCACCCGCTCCCGGATCTCCTCTACGCCCTGCGCAATCTGCTCTGCCTTGGCAGCGCCCACGCCGATCGCCTGCAGGATGTTCTCCAGCGCCTGCCGGGCCGCCTGCGCCTTCTGGTAGCCCTCGCTCACCTCGGCCGCCGTCGCCTCCGTCGCCTGCACGGTCTGATCCGTGCGCTGCCGGATATCGGCGATCAGCCGCTCAATCTCCCGCGCCGACGCCGCCGACCGCTCGGCCAGGCGCCGCACCTCCTGCGCCACCACGGCAAAGCCCCGGCCCTGCTCCCCGGCCCGGGCCGCCTCGATGGCGGCGTTGAGGGCGAGGAGGTTGGTCTGCTCGGCAATCTCCGAGATGGTGCTGGTGATCTGGCCGACCTCGCCCGAGATGGCACTGAGGTCGTTGATGCGGCGGGCGTTCTCCTCGGCGGCCTCCCGGATGTGCTCCATCGCGGCGAGGGCGCGGCCGATGGCGTCGGAGCCGGTGCGGGCCGTCTCTGCGGCCTGGTCGGACGCCTGCGCCGCATCGCCCGCGTCGCGGGTCGCATCGTCCAGGGCCTGCCGCACCTCCGCTAGCATCTGGGCCGCCCGCTGGACCTCGTCGGCGGAGGAGGCGGCGCTGGCGGCGATCTGCTGCACGGCCTGGCGCAGGTCCTCCATGCGGTCGTGGACGGCGGCGGCCTCCGCAGCCTGGCCGGAGGCGCCGGAAGCCACGTCGGCGACCGCCTGGGAAACGCTCTGGGCGGCGCGGGCGGAGTCGTCGGAGGCGCTGGCCAGTTGCTGGGCGGTGTGGGTCACCGCATCGGTGCTGAGCTGGATGTTCTCGACGAGGGCCCGCAGGCTGCGGAGCATCTCGTTCATGGCGTGGCCCAGGTCGGCGATCTCGTCCCGCCCCCGCACCTGCACCTCGGAGACCGTCAGGTCGCCCGCGGCCAGTTGCCGGGCCACGGCCGCCACCTGCACCACAGGCCGTGCGATCCCCTTTGCCAGCCTCCAGCCCAGCACCAGGCTCAGCAGCAGGCCAACCGCCGAGGCTGCGATCGCCCCCTGCTGGGCCTGCTGCGACCGATGGTTGGCTGCGGCCGTGGCCTCATCAGCGGCTCGGTTGAGGTTGACCTGCAGTTGCTCGGCCAGGTGTCGAACTTGCTGGCTGAGTTGCTCGCCCCGCCACTGGAGGACCTGGGCGGCGCTCTGGGCGTTGCCCTGCTCGACCCGGGCAAAGGTGTCGGCCACGACCTCCTGGTACTGGCTGCTGTTCTGAATGATAAGGTCAAACAGCTTGATATTATTCGGGTCATACAACAGTTCCTTCAGTGCGGCTAGCTCCTGCTCCAACTGGGCCGTGAACTCTTCGTAATCCGTCCGGAACTGGATGTCCTGGTAAAGCGCATACGCCCGCGCAGCGGACTCCTGGCCGTTCAGCGCCGCGACGACGTTGGCCATGTGGAGGGCCGCCGGCTGGATACGCTCCACCGCCAGGCGGTACTGGTCGGAGATTGCAAACAGCGACAGGGTGAGGTACAGGGCGATCAGCAACGTGACCATGGTTACGGCAGAGAAGGCCACAGTGAGTTTGGTGGCGAGTCGGATGCGCACGGTAGTTCCTCCTTTGCTGCGGACCGTTCTGCGGTTGTGGCATGGCAACTGAGCGGGCTACATGCGCGCGGCGACAACCCGGGGGCAGGGGCCCCCCAGGCTTACGACTCAGCGTATCCGGTTGCGCGAGGGATCCGGGAAGCAGTGGTACCGCACCGTACCGCCGTTCAGCCAGTGCGTGAGCGGTTCGAGCCAGGGACGCCAGCGGATGTATTGGCTGACTTCCGAGGTGGGCACCCACTTCACCCCCGAGATCTCGCCGGGGGCGGGTGTGATGGAGCCGCCGAGCAGCGTCGCCCCGAAGAAGAACTGCACCAGGTGCTCCCGGGCCTCGAGATTGCGGAACTCGGTGATGAAGGCGAGGTCGCCGATCTCGACCTCGAGTCCCGTCTCCTCGAACACTTCCCGGGCTGCGGTCTCCTCCAGGAGTTCGCCGGGCTCCCAGTGGCCCTTGGGAAGGCCCCAGTGCCCGCGCCGGTTCCTGACCAGGAGGATGGAGTTGTTGTGCAAGACGAGGCCGCCGGCGGAGAGGTGCCGTCGCAGACGCTGCATGGCGCTCCCCTCCAGATGGGCTGGGCTGAATTGGTTTTCGTGTCGATCAGGACCATGATACTACCCGGTTCTCGCTTGAGCAAGTCGCACCGCACTTCCGGCTACCGTCTCCGTTGATATGGTAAATGCCATTCACCATACGACTTGCGAAGGGATTGTGCCATGGAAGGGCGAATTCAAACAAGATCGACCAGGCGCCTGGCAAAGGGAGTTGGTTGCACACCATGCAAGTATTCGCTCGCATGCGGCGCTTCTACATGCCGTACGCCCTGTGGGGGATCGGCTCGGTGCTGGCCATGGCTGCACTCACCGCCGTGGGCCTCATCCGCCCGTGGCTGCTCCAACAGCTCATCGACCGGGTGATCAAGGAGCAGCGATTCGATGAGCTGCCGTACTGGGTCTTCGGGGTGGTGGCCGTGGCCCTGGTGCGCGGCGTGCTCAACTACAGCCGCCAGTACCTGGGCCATGTCTTCGGCCAGAACGCGACGCTCGACCTGCGCAACGCCCTGTACGACAAGCTGCAGTACCTCCACTTCACGTTCTACGACAACGCCCACACCGGCGACCTGATGTCGCGGGTCACCGCCGACGTCGAGGCCTTCCGGATGTTCCTCTCCTTTGGCTTCGTCCACCTGATGGACATCTTCTTCATGACGATCTTCTCGCTGGTCGTCATGCTGGCCATGAACGTGAAGCTGACGCTGGTCACTCTGGCGTCGATGCCCCTCCTGCTGGTGGTGGTGCTGCGGTTCGAACGCCAGGTGCACCCGGCCTTCACGCGGGTGCGGGAGGCCCTGGCGGCGCTCTCCACGGCGACCCAGGAGAACCTGTACGGCATCCGCACCGTCAAGGCATTCGCACGGGAGAGCTTCGAGGTGCAGAAGTTCTCCGCCCACAACGAGGAGTATCTGAAGGCCAACCTCTTCACCGCCGGCCTGTGGGCGCGCTACTTCCCCGCCATTGAGATGCTCTCCAACTTAGCCCTCACGCTGATTCTCGCCTACGGTGGCCTGCTGGTCCTGCGGGGCGAGCTCACGCTGGGCGAGCTAGTCGCCTTCAACAGCCTCATCTGGTACTGGATCTGGCCCATGCGGGAGGTCGGCTACCGCATCAACGAGCTGACCCAGGCCGTGGCTGCAGGCGAGCGGCTGCTGGAGGTGCTGGACCACCCGGTGGCCGTGCAGTCACCGCGGGCCGCGGTCCGGCTGCCCGAGATGAAGGGTCACGTGCGGTTCGAGCACGTCACCTTCCGGTACCAGTCGCCTCGTCCCGACACCCGGGAGGTCACCGACCATCCCGCCCTCGTGGACATCAACCTGGATGCGCCGCCCGGAAGCGTGATCGGGCTCATCGGTGCGACCGGCTCCGGCAAGTCGACGCTGGTGTCGCTCATCCCCCGCTTTTACGATGTGACCGAGGGCCGGGTAACCGTGGACGGGGTGGACGTGCGCGACCTGGACCTGGCGGATCTCCGGCGCCAGATCGGCATCGTGCTCCAGGAGACCTTCCTCTGGTCGGCGTCCATCAAGGAGAACATCGCCTACGGCCGGCGCACGGCCACGATGGAGGAAATCGTGGCAGCGGCCAAGCTGGCGCAGGCTCACGACTTCATCATGGAGACGCCCAACGGCTACGACACCATCGTGGGCGAGCGGGGCATGGGCCTCTCCGGCGGCCAGAAACAGCGCATCGCTATCGCCCGGGCGATTCTCAACAACCCGCGCATCCTGATCCTCGATGACGCCACGGCGTCGGTGGACATGGAGACCGAACACGAGATCCAGGTGGCGCTGCGGAACGCCATGAAGGGACGCACGACCTTCATCATCGCCCACCGCATCTCCTCGCTGAAGCACGCCGACGAGATCCTGGTGCTGGACCAGGGCTGCGTGGTAGAGCGGGGCACCCACGAGGAGCTTCTGGCCCGGGGCGGCATCTACCGGGCCATCTACGACATCCAGTTCCGGGACTACGAGGAGCAGCGGGCCCGGCGGGCGCATGGAAACGGGGGGTGCTGCTGATGGGGGCAGGGGAGTACCGCACCGCCCGTGAGCTGCACAACCGCAGGCAGCCGGTGCTGAGCGCGAACGCGGATCGCTTCTACTACAAAGAGGAACGGATTTTCGAGAAGCCATTCGACTGGGTGCAGTTCAAGCGGCTGGCGGCGTTCGTCGTACCCTACACCCGCCAGGTGCTCCTGGCGGGCCTGGCGGTGCTGGCGGCGACGCTGACGCGCCTGGCCGTACCCTGGCTCACGGCGCAGACCATCGACGCGACCCTGGAGGCGGAGGTCCGGTTCACCCGCTGGACCCAGTGGCTCGAGCCCTTCGACCGTCCGCAGCGGCTGGCGATCCTCGTGGGCCTGATGCTGGCGGTCCACGTCGTCAACTGGATCGCCAACCACGAGCGGATCCGCCTCACCAACTGGGTGGGCCAGAAGGCGCTTTACGACCTGCGCACGCGCATCTTCACCCACGTGCAGTCGCTCTCGATGCGCTTCTTCGACACCCGGCCGGCCGGTTCGATCCTGGTGCGCATCACCAACGACGTCGACTCGCTCCAGGACCTGTTCACCAACGGCCTCATCAACGTGCTGCAGGACCTGCTCACCCTGGTGGGCATCATCGCCATCATGATGTCGATGCACCTCAAGCTCTCGCTGGTGGTCTTCACCTTCCTCCCGCTGATGCTCTTCGTCACCGCCCGCCTGCGCACCCGGGTGCGGCACGGCTGGCAGCTGGTGCGCATCAAGCGCTCCCGGATGACCGCTCACCTGGCGGAGGCGATCCAGGGCGTGCGGGTCACCCAGACCTTCTGTCAGGAGGAGCCTAACAAAGACTTCTTCGCTGACATGAACGTCGACTTCCGCCACACCTGGCTCAGGGTGCAGCGGCAGAACGCCTGGTTCATGCCCATCGTGGAGCTGATGTCTGCCCTGGCCACCGCCGCCGTCTACTGGTACGGCACGCGGGTGCTGCGCAGCGGCGACATTACGGTGGGCGTGCTGGTGGCCTTCGCCACTTACGTGGGCCAGTTCTGGGAGCCGATCAACCGACTGACGCAGATGTACGGCAACATCCTGGTGGCGATGGCCTCCAGCGAACGTATCTTCGAGTACCTCGACACGAAGCCCACTGTGCCGCAGAAGCCGGATGCGCGGCCGCTGCCCCCGATCCGAGGCCGGGTGGAGCTGGACAACGTCGTCTTCGCCTACGAGGAGGGGCGCACGGCCCTGGACGGGGTGTCGCTCACCGTGGAGCCGGGTGAGACGGTGGCCCTGGTGGGCCACACGGGTGCGGGCAAGACGTCGATCATCAACCTGCTCTCGCGGTTCTACGACGTGAACGAGGGTGCGGTGCGCATCGACGGCATCGACGTGCGGGACGTGACGCTGGAATCGCTGCGCCGGCAGATCGCCGTGGTGCTGCAGGAGACGTTCATCTTCAGCGGCACCATCATGGACAACATCCGCTTCGGCCGGCTCGACGCCACGGACGAGGAGGTCATCGCCGCAGCCAAGGCGGTGCGGGCGCACGACTTCATCATGCGGCTGCCCCAGGGCTACGACACGGAGGTGCGGGAACGGGGCTCCCGGCTCTCGATGGGCGAGCGGCAACTCATCTCGTTCGCCCGTGCCCTGCTTGCCGATCCGCGGATCCTCGTGCTGGACGAGGCTACAGCCTCGATCGACACGCAGACGGAGCTGCTCATCCAGGAGGCCCTGGCGCGGCTGCTCAAGGGCCGCACCTCCTTCGTGATCGCCCACCGGCTCTCCACGATTCGGAACGCGGACAAGATCGTGGTGCTGGACCACGGGAAGATCGTGGAGATGGGCACGCACGACTCGCTCATGGCCCGCCGCGGGGTCTATTACGGGCTGATTCAGGCGCAGTTCAAGTTCCTGGAGGAAGCGTAGGCTGCCCTGCAGCCCCGGGGCCCCGCCCTGGTCGGACACCATCTCGCAACGGTAGTAGAATGAGCCACGCCCTGCGTTGGGTGTGGCTCATTTCGTCGTGCCGATCCGCCTTTCCGCTCCCGACACGGGGGCCGGGACCGATCGCAACCATCGTCAGGTCACCGCTGCCTCCAGGCGCTTCAGGAGCCTGCCCTGCACAGCGCTTCCAGCCGCTGCGTCAGGCCTGCACTGAAATCCATCGGGAAGTCGTGAGCGAGGCCGCTGCGCACCTCCAGTTCACATGGCAGCCCGGCCTGCTGCATGGCCTCGGCGAACCGGCAGGCCGCCGGGTATCCAAAATCCTGATCTCCCACGACCACGTAGCCCTGCACGTCGCGGCGGCAGGTTTCCAGCAGGGGCAGCACCGACTCCACCCGGATGGCCGGGGCCGGCGCCAGGAACCGGCTCACGGGGAGGGAGCCGCACAGCGCGGCATAAACCGCCAGCGCCCCGCCCATCGAGAAGCCCGCCACCACCGTGGCCTCAGGGGGGTTCAGCGCGCGAAGATGGGCAGACACCTCGGCCAGGCCCTGGTCGCGGCCGCTCCAGAAGTACTTTCCGGGCGCCCACACCTGCGAGGACTGAGCCAGCGCGACCCGCCAGCCGGCCGCCAGTGCCGGCAGCCACTGCCCGCGCTCCTCCGAGTCCTCGAAGTTGCTGGCGTTCCCGTGCAGAGCCAGGAGCAGTCCCTTCTTCGGTTCGCCTTCGGGCGAGTAGGTGTACAGCACCGGTCTGGCGGTGGCCTGGGCGGCAGCCCGACGCTCCTCGAACACCGCCAGTAACGGTTTCAGGCGGGGATCGTCCCTCAGCGGCGCCAGGTCCGGATCCCGCAGGATGCGCTCATGGTACCACAGGCCCCGTTCGGCGGCTTCCTGCAGCCACCGGAGCCCCGCGTCCGCTCCTTCCGCCCGGCAGGCCAGACAGGCCCGCCAGTAGTAGATGTCGCTGGCACGATGGGCGAAACGGGCGGCCTCCCTCTCAATCAGGGCCAGGGCCTCCCGGTACGCACCTTCCCCGTAGAGGCGATACACCTCGTACTGAAGCTCCCGGAAGCCGCGGACTTCCATGCCCACCTCTCCCTGCGCACTCCTTTTGGACAGTGACGTGTGTGATCTGCCGGGTGTTCACGCTGGGGGGGCGGTGGCCAGGGGCCCGGAGCCGGTGGGGCGGTGGCGCCGTGGACCCGAACCCGCGGAGAGCGTTGTGCCATCTATTTGGCGAAACAGGGAAGGGAGTGAGGGCGCATGTACGAGTATAAGGTTCTTATGCTGAGCGCGGCCGAGCAGCTCGAAGGTGCGTTGAACCGCTACGCCCGGGAGGGTTGGCGCTGCAGGTTCCAGTACGTCGTGGAGGGATTCGGCGGTTTCACGAAGCTCGTGGTCACGCTGGAGCGGAAGGTGGGCTCAGTCCCGGACGATCCGGCTGAGGCGTAGGTGTTCATGGCAGTCAGCAAAGGCGGTCTGGCCACGATGGCGAGACCGCCTTGCGCGTCAAGGCGAGAGTGTTCGGGTGGAACCGTCGCCTTGC
>ENA-UPSB01000567-UPSB01000567.1-bioreactor-metagenome-genome-assembly--contig:-NODE-567-length-59104-cov-882.955613_pt1 | contig 59104 bp, 48 predicted proteins | sample MGYA00238182_ERZ773286 | MGnify/ENA primary metagenome ERZ773286 (study PRJEB29026, sample SAMN07631240) | bioreactor metagenome | isolation source: Switchgrass digestor | place: USA: Dartmouth...
AGTTAATTCCACTGTCATTGATTTTGAAGTGGAAATTACTTTTTCAAATGAAGGTCTGTCAAAAAATCTGTTTAAACCTCATTGACCTCATTGACAATTCCACCCATGCAGGATTATAATTATAACAAACATATGAATAGGTGTTCATATGTGCAATACTAGTCGGTGATATAAAGGTGGAGTTGCGATGGTCAAAACAGCTTACAAAACAGATCGTCCGGCATGCGAAGGGTGCTGCTGTTCAGCAGGAGCCAGGGAATGCAGATCCGGTAAACAGCCGCTGCAGGCTGCACGAGCGGACATCGCGATACTGGCTGCAGGTATTGTCTTGTTCGCAGCAGCGCTTATCCTTCGGAATTATCCGACAGTTTCGTTCATACTGTTTTTCAGCGCCTGGATGACAGCCGGATATAAAGTAATATACAGGTCATTCACGAACATCGCGAAAGGCAGGATATTTGACGAAAACCTGCTCATGACCATAGCTACGGTCGGAGCTTTCCTGACGGGCCAGTACGGCGAAGCCGCAGCTGTCATGCTTTTCTACAAGCTTGGCTCGATCCTTGAAGACATGGCTGTAAGCCATTCGAGGCGGTCCATATCGGAGTTGATGGCTCTCAGGCCGGATCACGCGAACCTTAAGCAGGGCGATGAAACCATAAAAATCGCGCCTGAGGACATAAAACCAGGCGATATCCTGGTAGTAAGGCCCGGGGAGAGGATACCTGTGGACAGCGTCGTTGTCGAGGGCAGTTCGCTGGCAGACACCTCCTCCCTCACCGGCGAATCGCTGCCAAAAACGGTGGGACCTGGTGACCAGGTTCTCGCAGGATACATCAACAAAACAGGCCTTTTGACCGTCAGGGCTGACAGGGCCCTGGAGGAGTCCGCAGTTTCCCGCATACTGGAACTGGTCGAGGAAGCAGCATCAAGGAAAGCTCCCATGGAAAGCTTCATAAACCGGTTTGCTGCGTACTACACTCCTGTGGTCACCATATCGGCATTGCTCATAGCTGTTATCCCGCCGCTGGTGACTGGAAGCATGGATTTCATGACTTGGCTGTACAGGGCGATGATATTCCTCGTGATATCATGCCCGTGCGCGCTGGTGGTATCGATACCGCTCACGTTCTACGCAGGAATCGGCAAATCTTCAGCAAACGGCATCCTGGTGAAAGGCGGCAATTACCTCGATGCACTGAACAAGGCTGATACAGTGGTATTCGACAAAACAGGCACGCTGACGAAAGGCGTTTTCAACGTGACCGGTATAAGGCCTTATGGCTGCACAGAGGATGAACTGCTCAGGCTGGCGGCATATGCCGAGTACAACTCGTCGCATCCTATAGCCCGTTCTATCCTTCGGGCTTACGGTGAAGATATAGACGAGTCGCTGATAAAAGACAGCGTCGAAACCGCAGGCAAAGGCGTCCGGACCAATGCCATCGGTCATGACATAATCGCCGGCAATCTTGAATTCATAAAGAGTTTCGTCAAGACGGACAGCTCCGGCGGCACGATCAGCAGCACGGACGATGCCATCCCGGACCATGACAATGACAGGGCAGGGACGACGGTCCATGTAATGTCGGACGGGCGCTATATGGGCTGGATCGAAGTGTCCGACACTCTCAAGGAAGATGCGGCAAAGGCAGTCGACGGGCTCAGGAAACACGGCATCAAAAAGGTCGCGATGCTTACCGGCGACTCACGCGTCCCTGCCGAAACCGCAGCGCGCGAACTCGGTCTCGATGAAGTGGGATACGGACTGCTGCCCCATGAAAAGGCAGGCCGTCTCGAGAAAATAATGTCGGCTGCGAACGGACACACGATCTTCGTCGGTGACGGGATAAATGACGCTCCTGTGCTTGCATCGGCAGATATAGGGGTGTCGATGGGAGGCATGGGATCGGATGCTGCCATCGAAGCATCGGATATCGTGCTTATGACCGACGAACCTTCGAGGCTGGCGGATGCAATGAAAATAGCATCTATTACGAGGAAAACAGCAGTCCAGAACATAGTATTCGCCATTTCGGTAAAAGTGCTGTTCCTGCTGCTCGGCGCCATAGGTGCGGCCACCATGTGGGAGGCGGTATTCGCAGATGTAGGTGTGACTGTGCTGGCAGTGCTCAACACGCTGCGCATCAGGCATCATCGTATATAAAAAGCGTCAGGCGGCGTATGCACCCCGCCTGACAAAAAATAGCTGATGGAAGGGGGCTTATGGCCTGGAATAAAACACTGGAAGACTGAACTCTAAAAACATGCAAATGATACTATCCTTTTCAGGTCAATACCAAAGTAGACCCATCTGAAACCTATCCATCTCCATCCGGCAACCGACTGTCTGCCGGCGAATACGAGCCATGCCCAGAACTGCTGCCCGTTATCCAGCCAAATATAGACATATCTGAACATGCACCGTCTAATAGAACCGGGATCGACTGCAAACGTCCCGACCGTTTGCTGCGCCTAGGCCTGCTGCGGGACGAACGACGGCGGACGGCCCGGAGGAGGTCCTGTGCCTGGTCCCTGCCCCGCCGGGAAACCCGGTCCCTGGCCGGGTGGAAAGCCTGGCCCCTGGCCAGGAGGAAACGCCGGTCCCTGGCCGGGAGGAAAGAAACCCGGACCCTGTCCCGGCGGAAAGAACTGCCCTGGCTGGAACGGGCCGAACACGCCTCCGAAAGGAGGCTGAGGCTGTCTTATGTTATAATAGTCCTGCATCGTGCTCACTCCTTAGTGTCTCTGGTATAGCCTATGCAGGTTCAGCCACAAAGGTTACATAAAAACTCTACACTAAATTATCCAACGACATATTTGTTGCAACATCATGCAAATAATGATATTGTAATAAAAACTAACGATATAGCGATAAAAGCATAAACAGAAAAACGGAGGCAATATGAGCGGCAAATACGGAGTCGACCTGACGACCGGCAGTATACCAAAGCATCTTGTTCGTTTTTCCATACCTATGTTCATAGGCAACCTGCTGCAGACAGCGCTTGGATTTACAGACACCATGTGGGTGGGCAATATGGTTGGCCCGAATGCAGTCGGAGCCATACAGGTCAGCTTTCCCATCCAGTTTCTGCTGATCGCGCTGTCAAACGGCGCAACACTGGCCACTACGATACTCGTCTCGCAATACTACGGGGCAGGGGACCACGAAAAAGTAAAGAAAACGATAAACAACTCGTTCAGCGTGGCGCTGATATTCGGCGCGATACTGACTGTTGCCGGTCTGTTGCTGTGCGACCCAATCCTGGGATGGATGAATACGCCTCCGGAAATATTCGCGATGGCATCAAGCTACCTGAAGATAATAATCTCAGGGTTCATAATCACATTCCTGGTCAATCTCATAACATCTATTCTAAGGGGTATAGGCGATTCGGTGACGCCCTTGATATTCATGGCGATCGCGATGGTCATAAACATAGGGCTGGACCCGATACTTATAATAGGCGTCGGCCCCTTCCCGAAGATGGGCTTCAACGGGTCTGCCGTGGCCACTGTCACGTCCCAGGTGATCGGTCTTGTGATCGCACTGATTTACCTGAACAGGAAAAAGCATTTCGTCAGTATCGACTTCCGGCATCTCAGGCTGGAAGGATCACATGTCGTTAAGCTGTTCAGGATAGGTTTCCCGTCCATGCTGCAGCAATCGCTGATCTCGGTGAGCTCAGTATTCATCACCGGCATGGTCAACCGTTTCGGCGCCGATGCCACCACGGCCTTTGGCGCGTCAGGAAGGATAGAAAGCATCGTTTTCATGCCGGCGATGTCCATTGGCCTGGCAGCGTCAGCGCTGACCGGCCAGAACCTTGGCGCGGGGAACGTGAAACGCGTCAGGGAAGTCTTCAGGTGGGGCGTCATAATGACGGCAGGAATAACCCTGTCATTATCCGCAGTTATCCTTCTGTTCCCGAAGCCGCTGCTGACACTGTTCGTCCACGATCCCGAAATACTTGAGATCGGCGCCGGTTATCTCGGAACACTGGGATACGCATATATCCTTTTCGCAGTCATGTTCGTTTCCAACGGTGTCATAAACGGGTCCGGAAGGACCCTGGTGACCATGTGCATCACCGTATTATCAGTATGGCTGGTCAGGATCCCGCTGGCCGCGGTCCTCTCATCGACCGGTCTGGGCATCAGGGGCATTTGGCTGGCAGTAGTTATTGGATTCGCCGTAGGCCTGGCATCAAGCCTCAGCTATTATTTTGCCGGCGGATGGAAAAAAGCGGCGTTCAGGCCGGGACAGGCCGCGGGCGGGTACCTGGAATAGATCCCGCCCAAATGCGGCTTTGGCTGTGCCACAACTAAAGAGGCAAGGCGACATTATTTCATTCCGCCCTGATGGTCAGGGAACCCTGTTCTGCGTCCACGACCGCCACTGAACCTTCGTGGATCACATCCTTTATGATCATCTTTCCAAGTTCAGTTTCAAGTTCCTTCTGCAGGAAGCGTTTCACAGGCCTTGCGCCGTATTCGGGCACATAAGTGGTGTCTGCGATGTGTTCTTTCGCGGCATCCGTTATGCGCAGCTCTATCCTCCTGTCGGCAAGCCTCCTGTTGAGGTCGGCAAGCTGCAGGTCTATTATCTTTATTATTTCATTCCTGCCAAGTGGCCTGAACATAACTATCTCATCGATACGGTTGAGGAATTCGGGCCTGAAGTTGCTCCTCAGTTCAGCCATGACGCTTTCCCTCATTTCCTCATCGTCTGTCCGGCCTGAGCGTATGCTTTCGAGCAGGTATCTGCTGCCGAGGTTCGAGGTCATTATGACGACAGTATTCTTGAAATCCACCGTCCGGCCCTTGCTGTCGGTCAGGCGTCCGTCGTCAAGCAGCTGCAGCAGCGTGTTGAATACTTCCGGGTGCGCTTTTTCGATCTCATCGAACAGGATCACACAATATGGCTTCCTCCTTACCGCCTCCGTCAGCTGGCCGCCCTCTTCATAACCGACATATCCGGGAGGCGCCCCTATCAGCCTTGCTACACTGTGCTTCTCCTGGTACTCCGACATATCGATCCTGACCATGTTGTCCTCGCTGTCGAACAGCGCCTCTGATAAAGCTTTTGCAAGTTCGGTCTTCCCGACGCCGGTCGGGCCTATGAATATGAACGAGCCGATCGGCCTGCGCGGATCTTTGAGTCCTGAACGCGCCCGCAGTACGGCACCTGCAACTGCCTCCACAGCTTCGTCCTGGCCGATCACTCGTTTATGCAGTACGCTTTCCAGGTTGAGCAGTTTGTCGCGCTCATTCTCCACAAGTTTTGTCACCGGTATACCGGTCCATTTAGATACGATCTCGGCGATCTCTTCTTCTGTCACTTCTTCTTTCAGCAGGCGCTTCCTGCCGGACGCCTGCTGTTTCTCCTTCTCGGCCTGCAGCTGTTTTTCAAGTCCAGGCAGTTTCCCATGCTTGAGCACTGCCAGTTCTTCCAGGTCATACCTGCGTTCGGCTTCCTCTATTTGACGCTTGACTTCCTCTATCTGCTGTTTCAGTTCCTTCTCCCTGACAAGAGCCATTTTCTCGCTCTCCCACTGGGCTTTCGCCAGGTCGGACTGCTCCTTCAGTTCAGCGATCTCCTTTTCGAGAGCAGCCAGCCTTTCAAGCGAGCTCCTGTCAGTCTCCTTTTTCAATGCCTGCCTTTCTATCTCAAGCTGCATGATCCTGCGGCTGATCTCATCCAGTTCTGCAGGCATGCTGTCTATTTCGGTACGTATCATAGCGGCGGCTTCATCCATCAGGTCGATGGCCTTGTCGGGCAGGAAGCGGTCGCTTATGTAGCGGTTCGACAGCACAGCGCAGGCTATTATGGCATTATCGGTTATCCTCACTCCATGGTGTATCTCGAATCTCTCCTTCAGCCCCCTGAGTATCGATATCGTATCCTCGACATCAGGCTGTTCGACCATTACAGGCTGAAACCTGCGTTCAAGCGCCGCATCCTTTTCGATATACTTCCTGTACTCATCCAGCGTTGTCGCACCGATGCAGCGGAGTTCGCCTCTCGCAAGCATCGGTTTGAGTATGTTGCCGGCATCCATGGCGCCTTCGGCCTTCCCGGCGCCTACTATGTTGTGCAGTTCATCAATGAACAGGATTATCCTGCCCTCGGATTTCTCGATCTCCTTCAGGACCGCCTTGAGCCTTTCTTCGAATTCACCCCTGTATTTCGCTCCTGCTATCAGCGAACCCATGTCGAGAGCAAAAACCGTCTTGTTTTTAAGCCCTTCGGGCACATCGCCCTTCAGTATCCGCTGTGCCAGGCCTTCGACCACAGCCGTTTTACCGACGCCCGGTTCACCTATCAGGACGGGGTTGTTTTTAGTCCTCCGGGAAAGTATCCTGATGACCCGCCTGATTTCCGCATCCCTGCCTATCACGGGATCGAGCTTTCCCTGGCGCGCCATGTCTGCCAGGTCCCTCCCGAACCTGGCCAGCGCCTCGTATGTCTCCTCCGGGTTCTTTGAAGTGATGCGCTGGTTGCTCCTCACTTTCCCGAGGGCGGAAAGGAAATTCTCCCTGTTGATCCCGTTCCTCCTGAAAATTTCGGCCGACGGCGTGCCCCTCTCCTTAAGCAGCGCCAGGTATACGTGTTCGACTCCGGCATATTCGTCCTTGAACCTGCCGGCTTCGTCCGCGGCCTGGAGAAGTATCTGGTTGAGCCTCCTGGTCGCATACATCCCTGACGAACCGGCGCCGTATACCGCGGGAAGCTTATCGAGTTCCTTCTGTACATCCCTGATCAGCAATTCGGTGTTGATGCCCATATAACTGATCAGTTTCGGTATAAGCCCGTCCTCCTGCGTCAGGAGCGCCATATGCAGATGCTCGCCGTCCACCTGCTGGTGGTTCATCCGCAGGGCTATCTCCTGCGCGGTCCCGATGGCCTGCTGCGCTTTTTCAGTAAATTTGTCTATATCCATGGTCACTTGCCTCCTCTGAGAATCTTAGTTAAGTCAGAATAGAATTCATAGTGTTTTGAATAGTGTCAATGCAATTGATCTGTATCAAATTGCATTGACCCACTATAATCTCTTAATTTGCTTCACATTTTATGAATTCAGACCTGGATCCTGCTCAGCTTCTCATAAAGCTCGAGCTGCTCCCTGTTCAGCCTCGGCGGGTTCACGATGACCGCCCTCAGGAAAAGGTCGCCTCTCCTGCCGGATTTGTCCCTGTAGCCTTTCCCTGCCACCCTGATCCTGCTGTCTGTCTGAACACCGGCCGGTATCCTGACCGATATCCTTCCGTCCAGCGTGTTGAAAGGCTTTTCGGCGCCCAGCGCAGCCTCCCACGGGTAAAGCTGCAGCCTGGCTTCAAGGTCCAGCCCGTTCAGTTCGAATACAGGATCTTTCCTGAACTCTATGCGCAGATACAGGTCTCCGTTGGGTCCGCCGTTGATCCCCGGATTTCCCTGCCCTGCCAGTTTTATTTTCTCACCCTGCTTTATCCCTGCAGGAATCTTCAGCGAGATCTTCTTCTCGCCATTGGCTCCCCTGAGGCTTATCAGCTTTTCAGCGCCGCTGAACCCTTCGGCTATGGATATCTCCAGCACCGTCTCCGTATCTCCGCCCTTCATCTTCATGCTGCGGTTGAAATGGCTTCCGGATCCGCTCCTTTTCCCGAATACGCCGCTGTCGCCAAAAGCGCTGAAGGGATCACCGCCGCCGAAGATCCAGTCAAAGAAGTCGCTGAATCCGCTGCCGCCGGATCTGAATTCATAATGCACCCCGTTTCCGAAACCGAACTGTGACGGATCGAAATCGGCGCCATGAAAAAACTGGCCCTGGCTGCCGAACTGGTCGTACTTCTTTCTCTTTTCAGGGTCTCCAAGCACCTCATATGCTTCGTTGATCTCCTTGAATTTCTCTTCTGCGGCCCTGTCCCCGGGATGTGTGTCAGGATGGTACTTCTTCGCCAGTTTCCTGTACGCTTTCTTTATTTCATCTTCCGAAGCATTTTTGCTTACCCCGAGGATCTGATAATAATCTTTATACTTCATCCAACCACCTTCCGGTGCTGACTTTGACTATCTTTGACCTATATATTATTATACACGTTCACATGAAAAATGCAAGCAATATCAGAACTATTTCCCCATAAACGGATAGGCTCAGGTCATCTGTCCAATGACTTTGCCGCCGATTAAAAAACAGGCGACATTTTCATGTCGCCTGTCATGATATCCCTCGATGGATTAAGGCAGCGGAGGTATCTTCAACTCCTGGTTCACATAGATCTTATTCGGATCTTCTATATTGTTGGCTTTCATGATCAGAACATACTTGCTTTCGTCTCCATAGAACTTCTTTGCTATCGCCATCAGCATATCGCCCGGTTTGACGATATATGTGGTGCCGTCAGGTCCTATTTCGTAGCTGTCGCCGCTGTTGCCGCCGCTCGGTGTACCCGGCTGGCCGGTCTCATCGTCTTCAGCATTATCATTCGTTTCATCCGCCTGCTCATAATCTTCATCCGGTTCCACTTCATCCTGAGTATCATCGTCAGGGGAAGAATCTTCCCCTTCGGTATTATTGCCGTTGTTGGTCGTAACATTGTCCACGACCGTATCCTTCGCCTGCGGGCTCAACATCTTCCAGAGCTTGTATCCGCCCAATATCACCGCTGTAGCGAGGACCACCAGTACCAGTATGGCCGCTATCTTGCCGACATCCACCGGGATCTGGCGCCTGCGTGCCGGAGTATTCCCGGAATACCTCGGCTGTACCCTGACGGATGGTGCCCTGTTCTGTATCGGCCTGGCCATGTCGTCGCCATAATCGTACTGCTCATTCGCATCCTCTATCCTGATGACCATTGCCGACACGGCTTCTTCGGGTTCCTTTTTCAGCGCTTCAGCCACAAGCTCCCCTGCGGTTTCGTCGGGCTCTGCGCCCGATGCCAGTATATCGTATATCGTATCCTCATCCACAGAATCCGAGAGGCCTGTACTGCATATCAGATATGTGGTCCCTGTCCTGATGGGGTAAATATCGGATTTCTTCACGGTCGTCCTGGCTTCATCCATGGCGGCTTTCTGCTGTTTCGTAAGGAGTTCCGCCTGCTCATCACTAATGATTCCCATCTTCAGAAGTCTTTCGGCTCTTTTGTAATCATTGACGAAAAGTTTGAACGTTTCGCCCTCCAGCTTATAGATCCTGTAGCTTCCAAGGCTGACAGCGGCTATGTGCCCGTCCTCTATCAGTATGCCGGAAAATGAAGGCTTCCTGTCTCCGAAATCATTGTCGCCAAGTGAAAGGCTGTGTATCAGGTTGCTTGCCTGTTCCACGACCTGTACCAGGTCATCCAGTTTGACATTTATGCCTTTCGAGCTTGCCGACGCTTTCTGATGGAATTTTTTAAGGTCGCTAATAAGGGAAACACCGGATTCATCATCTTCCATCTGTCCTGACAAAGCGAAAAAGAATCTGGTGTCGACCATCTCAAGTGATATCTGCGCATAATCTGCTGCACTTGGGTGGATAAACCTGCCATTGGCGTAAATCCTGTCGTTATTTACCGTATAAGACGTGCCGGCGTGTGTGACTGCGGAGAACGATACCTTTACGGCATTTCCCATATATGATACCTCCTTGTCTTCAGTAGGAATAAACGGGCCAGGAAGCCGGAATCAGCCTCAATAACATAATACCACAATAAAAATCCGTATTCAATAAATGTAATTTATATATATTGACTTGAAATGCGGTCAAATTGTTCCAAAAAAATATATCCTTTTACATTTGCATACCATCCCGGACCCGCCTTTTTGATATCATGAGGCCTGATATCTTCACACCGCTGCCGGTCCTGGAAAGTTCGACGGTAAAGTCGTCCTCAGGTCCTGAAAAATGACAGCATGTGTCATAAGGTTCGGCGGGCACGAGCTTCCCTTTCTCGATGTTTCGTGACAGTGCCGGCATTACCTTTTTACTGATATAGTCCTTGAAAGCCGCCAGGCTTGGATCATCCAGACCATCAAGCCCTGAAAACGGCGGTATCAGCACCATTGAATATGCCTTTTCATAATCCCGCTTCCACACGGCTTTCAGGAATCTCACGGCCGTATTGTAACTCATATACGGCATATCGACACTGCGGGGATGCGCACAATAACTTCTTCCGTCCCACTTGTACACCATGCTCTCCCTGACATGGTAGCAGGCTTCCTCGGCCGATATCACCTCGTGTCCGTCCTGTGTCCCAAATTCCACGATGATCTCGGCAGTACCGTCACCGTCCGTATCAGCCACTTCAAGGCTGCCGTGGAAATAGGCACGCCCGCTGTGCCATACCTGGCGCAGAGCCGATCCTTCCCAGTCGATCACAGTTATATCTATTTCATGTTCGTGGCCGAACACCCTCGATATCACGACTTCCTTCAGCCCGTCGCCATCGGTATCCGCCGCCGCCGCACTGTCGATGACACCGGCCTGCTCGGATCCGTGCGGCGATTCCCGGAACATGAACCAGTCATGTGCTATATTGCCGTTCTTCCCTGTTTTTACTATCATCACCGCGGAATCAGGAGGGATCGGTGCAAACCGGGTCACGCCTATCACGGCTTCTTTCTCCCCGTCGCCGTCAAAATCTTCATAAAAAATAAAATCCACCACAGCACCCTCCGGCAACTGTGACGTTATATATTCAGACAACCGGAGAGGCCTGCCGGCTCTCTTCTTTTTCATGCTCTCCGGCTCATTTACGCTATCCGCTTTTTCCCTTTCCATATCATCCTCACCGATCCAGTCAGGCGTCATAGGCAGCCACTCATGATGGACCGCCGGACATAACACCATGCGGTCCGTACCAGACGTCTGCATGATGCCCGGGTCAGCCGGCAAATTGGCTGCCATTATCAATATATTCAGATGTATGGATCACGGAAACCTGCCCGGAGCTATTTGTCAACAAAACGGAAACTCAGTGCGAAAACCGGCATCACAGGCACGATGAAATGCAGTCATTCACGAGCAGCAAGGCAAACCTCAATGCGGGGAAAGGTCCCTGAGTTCATAAAAGACAAGATACCTGGGCCCGATGGGTTTCATGCTGACATCGGTGCTGTAAGCGTAGCTCCATTCAGCAAGTATGGAGGAACCTCCGCTTATCTCATCCCTGAACCTGCCCCTGATGACAGCGCCATATCTCACAAGTTCTTTTATCTCTTCCGGTGACAGGAAACTGCCGTCTCCTGTTATCTGTACGCCGTCAATGGACAAGACGCCGGTCGAGTTGCCGGATATATCGCTTATATGGCCGATTTTATCTGAAGGGGCGATTATAGTCACATTTTTCTTCCCAAATGTCACGAGATTCCACAGATCGCGGTCCACGGCCTCGATCACGGTCCTCTGGCTGTTTATATCGAGAACGCCGCTCTTTTCAGCTATAAAATAGGGATAGTACACGACGATTCCTTTCTCCCCGTATTCCCGCAAAAACTCCCTGCCCTTCATCCGCGCTTCGGCATGGTCCACTCCGACCGCCCTTGGCAGGTTCAGGTCATTCCCCGCAGCAGTTGCGACCCTGACCGTCCAGAGCACTCCTTCGTCAAGCACCGTATCATTCGTAAAAAGTTCCCACGGTACCGACGGGATGTTCAATGCCTTCAGTTCATAGAATCCCATGTATTTGTTCACAGCAGTCCTCCGATTGTCAGGTTCGGTCAATCCAGCCTGAAGTAGTCAAAAATGACGCCCATATCGATCCCGGCTATCTTTGTCCGGGCAAATCTCCTGTACAGGTCCGCGTGTCCGTCGACCAGGTTCTTTGAAGTGATCCCGTGCTTTATGGAGAGGTAGGCTTCCATATATGCCGCAAACTTGTCGCAGAACTCGGTTATGCTCCCGTCGACCGGTGAGAATACGTCGCTGTTGTAAAGTTCGTTAATTTTTTCAGTGCTCACCTTTATGGTTTTGCCGTCAAGGATGATCCTGCATGAAAACTCGTCATCGGTGAAATAGCGGATCTCGTCCCTCCATTTCTCAGGCAGCAGCGGAAGCAGCATCTTCTCCATCTGTTCTTCCTCGATGGACTTGATCAGATCGCTCAGCCCGTCGACAGAATTCTTGACAGGCGAAATTATATCCCTTGTCAGAACTTCGGGCAGATCGTGGAACAGTCCTGCAAAGAAATTGTTGTATTTCCGTTTTTCACACGCATCCATCTCAAGTGTCAGGATATAGGAAAGCAGCGCAACGATCAGCATATGGCCGGCGACCGACGTCTCCGGTATCCTCTGGGTCTGCGCCCACCTTTGCTGGAACCTGAGCTGCCCGATCAGATTCAGGAAGTCCGCGAGACTGTGGCTGAAAACCAGTTTTCGAACGCAATCCAGGTCCTGGTGCTGCTCCAGTTGCTTCTCTATGTTCCTTCTCGTATCCTCTATCCCATAAAAACCTTTGCTGAACTGGTACACAATGTTGAATTCCCAGTTCGTCACGAAATAATGGGATGCTCTCAGTATCATTTTTTCATGCCGGCTGTAGTCCGGATCGAAGAGGTATGTTTCCATCCTTTCCCCGAAGCCCTGTTTTATGTCGCCCAATCCAAGATCACGGAGTTCTTTCATCACGAGCCTGTTTATCTGTTCGCCGTGTTTTTCCATGAGCATGTGGAAAATAGGAGGTTTTATATCTGTCAGCAGGATCCTCTGGAAAAATTCGAACAGTGCGCCTTCGATCATCTTCATCCAGTCTACCGGACAAGTCTCTTCCTCGAGCCTGCCGAGGACATAGGCGTAGTAAAGCTTATGCGCCTGCTTGTCCAGTTCGGTAAAGCCTTTGGCAGGCCTGATGTGATCGTTCCACCGCTGCATGCTTGCAGCCTGGTATATGAATCTCAAAAAGCTCTCTCTGACCATCGTCTTATGCCTCCCTGTCCGTGCCGCAGTACTGTGCCGGTCTTGCGGCTCTCCAGTGCCGGTTCGTCAAACAGATATATGTAAAACTTCTTTGCGTCAGTTGAACGACTTCCAGAAGTCCCCGTTCCTGTCGATTATGTCCGAAATCTCATCGAACGTTACCATGAATGTCGGGAATCCCGCCGCATACGGCGCTATCTCATACGGCAGGAAATACAGGTTCAGCCCCTTGTCGGTTATGTAGAACGGCTGATCGCTGCTTATGCCATCAAATGAATCAGCAAAGATGTACGAATCTTCTGCCGCGGCAAGTTCATCTATCTGCTTTCCTACGATCTCTGTCAGCACAGCCTCGTAATTGCTGTCCTTTTTAAACAGATCGTCAAGTTCATAGAACCTGCCCGTCCGGATATCTATATGCGCATGGTTCATTACAGGCGTACCATGGGCTGCCCCGAACGGATACCAGTACCCCGATTCCATCAGTACCAGCAGATCCTTGCGGCTGAACACGACCTGGAAATTGCTTTCATAGCTGTAATCGAGTATATCGGAAGGTTTGACTGACAACGTTGAGATATCAGTCCACATCTCCCTGAGCTTCGCGTTGACATTGGCTTCCACCTTCAGGTCGGCCAGGTTGCCGAGCACAGGGTAATATACCAGGTAATTGACATTCGGTTTGTACTTCTCTTCGAACACCTTTACTCCGCTTTCCGTTTCGACCCAGGATACAGGCCTGTATACGGGCTGGCCCTGCTTGTTCATGTAATAAGCCCTTTGATCGATATTTGCATATATGAGCCCGTCCAATACCTCCATCTGGCCTGACCCTTCCAGCACAGGCATGTTTTCGATCTTCTTGCCTGAGGTGTTTATGAAGAACGTAGAAGTACTGTCAGTTGCGGAAGCGACCCCATTGCTGAACTGGCTGACGCTGTAGAAAACAAAATCCGTGAGCAGGTTTCCTTCAGTGTCCGCCAGCGCATATTTCAGACCTGTAAAGAGATTGTCGGGATCTCTCGGGATCCCAAGCGCCACCCTTTCCTCTCCAAGCATCTGTATCTCTTCATACTGGGGTATAATAACGAACCTGCCGTTCTCATCGATAAGGCCGTATATCTCCCTGCCTCCTCCCCACACGGAGACGACCGCGCGGTGGTTCCTGAAGCTTCCTGCAGTGACGAAAGCCGGCTTTATGGCTACATTCCCGTTGGTGTCGACATAGCCGTATCTGCCATCGGCGCTTTCCCTGAAAGCTGCCTTGCCGTCGGAAAAAGCGGACATTTCCCAGCATTCCAGTGTTTTTACAGCCTTTCCTGACCTGTCGATCAGAGCGTACAGACCATCATTCAGTTTTACCGCCGCCCTGTTCCCTTCAAAGCTGGTCGCGTCGCCGTAAATCGCGGGTATGACCGGCTTTCCGCCTTCATCAAGGTAGCCGTAAAGTCTCGCGCCCGATTCGGTCTTCGTACGGTAAAGCGCCCTGCCGCTTTTGTAGTCGGCAATATATTCATATTTACCGGATATGGCGCTGCCGGTCCCGTCCAGCACCACATATCCGTCAGGGGCCACAGCAACGGCGCGCCCCTCGCTGAATTCATTTATATATGTATAGACCGGGTCGGCAACGAAATTCCCGGTACGGTCGATGAGCCCGACACGGTCGCCGATCCCTGCAACAGCCAGCCCGTTGCCCTGGAACCTGAATGCCTGTGAAAACGAAGGCTGTATCACGAACATGCCGGCACTGTCTATGTAACCCCATTTCGAATCGCCTAGATAATTATCTTTCGCCGGATAAATGCCGGATGGCTGCCGGGCCGCCGGTGCATCACCGGCTGAAATGCCTTCTGCCGTTTCGGCAGGCGTATCCTGCCCGTTGCCGGTCCCACCGGCCATTTCCTTTCCCTGTCCTCTGTCCGGCCCCACGCCAATGCCGTCATCCCGCAGGCTGCATGATACGGACATGAACAGCACCAATGCAGTCAGGAAGATGCAGGCTGTTCTTTTCATGTATAAATGATCCCCCTTGAATATTATCCGATACTATTATATTATCAAAACTCTCCTGATAAAAGTATCCGGTAAAAACTTATCAGACACACAGGCACCCGTTCCGTATGATTCTATAGAAAAGGCAACATCAAGTTCATGAGAGAAAAGGAGCATGCGATATGGATGAAAGGATATACCTGTCAACTACAAATAAAAAAATCGCCGGCGTGTGCGGGGGCATTGGGGAATATTTCGGGATCGATCCCACCGTTATAAGGCTCCTGTGGGTCCTTACCATATTCCTCGACGGTATCGGCATTCTTGCCTACTTCATAGCATGGATCGTTATGCCTCGCCGCAGCAAATGTAATTACAACAACTGGTAACAAGAACGGCAGCCGCCGACAGGCATGCCGGTCAGTTATTGGCACGCCGGCCGGCGGCTGACGCATCGGCCCGTAATATGAGCCTCTGCCTGGACTTTGCGGGCGCAGGATGATTCCACCATGTTGTACTTCGCTATTGTCTGGTAAAATGGGAAGAATATTTTACCTGTCCAGCGGAGAAACCCGGATGGATCCCTGGACATGGATCACAGACTGTCTCGCGTACAACTGCCGCTTTTTCAGCACTTGTACATCTTTGCCACGACGAAAGATTCGAATGACCTGGGGACAAGCCTTTTGAAAAACACCAGCAGTTTGTAGCCCAATCCTACGGTTATGAAAGCCGGAGGACTCTTCCGCTTTATCGCCCTGGCGACCGCTTTTGCGACAATAACGGGATCTGGCCCGTTCATCTCGTCCTTTTCCATTATTGCCACAGACTCTTTGCTTTGATGATAATATGCGGAGCCTTCGCCACCCGCCTTCACAAACAACCGGTTGCCCGTAAAGCCGGTTTTCGTATCGCCGGGTTCCACAACGCAGACTTTTATACCGAAATTCCTGAGTTCATTGCGGAGTGAACCGCTCATGAGCTCGACCGCCGCCTTTGATGCTACGTACATGGACTGGAACGGTATCGGGAACAGTGCGCCAACCGAGGAAATATTTATTATCAGGCCTTTTCCCTTCTTCCTCATATGCGGGAGGACCTGCCGTATTACCCTGTACATACCGAAGAAATTGGTATCGAACTGCAGGAACGCTTCCTCCGTTGAAGTGTCCTCGACGGACCCGGCTATGCCCATTCCTGCATTGTTCACGACGATCCCTATCTCGCCTTCCCGTTCAATGACATAATCGATCGCAGCCTTTACAGACTCCTCGCTGCAGACATCCATGCGGATCATCGTCACACTGCCCGGCCGGGCAGCACATGCAGTTTTTGAGGCACCATCTGCACCGCAGGCATTTTTCATGGACCTGCCGGCGCCGTCCCCCGGAGTTTCATTCATACTGGGACCAGAAATATCCTGCAAACCGGCCTCCGCAGGCTCCGGTGCCTTCCTCGATGTGCCGTAGACTTTGAAACCCAATCCCGCAAGATATTCCGCACAGCTTTTACCAATACCGGATGACGCTCCGGTGACAAGTACGATGTTTCCGTAATGATTTCTCATTTCGACCTCCCCGATCCGGCGGACTGCCGGTATTTCCGGTAACTAATTATACCATATCAAACTGCCGTAATGAAGAAAACCGGGCGTAATTGCCCGGCCCGGCTCGTTTTTGCCGGTAAAAGGATCCTTTTTCGTGATAAATAGATGTATCAGAAATATATACTTATTGTATTTTATGTGGTAAAATGGTTGCAGCCCGGAATCATTACCTAAGATACTCAAATCGTGAAGGGGAGATCATTTGATTATGGATATCTTTGAAAAATGCTTTACCTACACCGATTACAAGGAGGTTTTGGCAGCCGGCCTTTACCCGTATTTCCACGCCCTTGAGACCGGACAGGACACTGAAGTCATCATCGAAGGAAGAAAAACTGTAATGGTAGGTTCCAACAACTATTTGGGGCTTACCTCCGACCCCAGGGTCAAACAGGCCGCGATCGACGCAGTGAAAGAGTTCGGATCGGGATGCTCGGGATCGAGGTTCCTCAACGGGACACTGACTCTCCACCTTGAGTTGGAGAAAAAGATCGCCGAATTCCTCAACAAGGAAGCAGCGCTCACTTTCAGCACCGGTTTTCAGACCAATCTGGGCATCATAACCGCTATCGCGGGCAGGAACGATTACATCCTGTGCGACAGCGAAAACCACGCAAGCATAGTCGACGCATGCAGACTCAGTTTTGCAAAAACTCTCAAATTCGAACACAACAATATGGAAGACCTGGAAAGGCTTCTGTCCAAAATAGATGACAAACATGGAAAACTCATCGTAGTAGACGGTGTGTTCAGCATGGAGGGAGATATTGCAGACCTGCCGTCCATTGTGAAACTGGCAAGGAAATATGGCGCCAGGGTCATGGTCGACGACGCCCACTCATTCGGAGTGCTTGGCGAGCATGGAAGAGGCACGGCCGAACATTTCGGGCTGGAAGACGAAGTCGATATCATAATGAGTACCTTCAGTAAATCTTTGGCAAGCCTCGGCGGTTTCGTAGCGGCAAAGCAGGACGTCATAGACTATATCAAGCATAATTCCAGGCCGTTCATATTCTCCGCATCCATACCGCCGGCAAACGCGGCTGCTGCGATTGCCGCACTTGAGATAATAAAATCCGAACCTGAACGCATCCAAAGGCTCAGAGACATATCCTACTACATGAGGCAGGGCTTCAGGAAACTCGGCCTGCCCATATATGAAGCCAACAGCGAGATCACGCCGATCGTGCCTGTCATGACTTATACCAATGAGGCTACTCTCGTCGTTACCAAGATGCTGCGCGAAGAAGGCGTCTATGTGAACCCTGTACTGTCGCCGGCAGTGAAGCCCGGCCTCTGCAGGATCAGGACCAGCTATACGGCAACCCATACGCAGGAGCAGCTTGATTATACTCTTGAAGCATTCAAGAGGGTTTTCGATAAACTGGAGATCACGGCAGGCAAATAATGAACGGCAGCGGGTAAGGCAGCTGTAACCGGTTCAAAAAACAAAAAGCAATATTTCAGGCAATATAACAGAAGATACGGAAAAACAAATAATGCATATACTCGACAGGCTGCCGTTGAAGGCAGCCTGTCGTTTTGTACACCTGTTATAAAGCTTGCATCACGCTGGTATTTACGTACCAGTAATACTTATATAACTATAGCGGTTGTCTTACACATCGATAACTGTTTACACTCCAATAATATTCATGCCGCAGTCGACATTCAGGATCTCGCCCGTTATTCCTTTCGACATGTCGCTGAGCAGGAATGCCGCGGCATTTCCTATCTCTTCCGGATCGACGTTTTTCCTGAGCGGTGCTTTCTGCCGGGTATATTCAAGGATACTGCTGAAATCCTTGATACCTCGCGCTGACAGCGTCTTCACAGCTCCCGCGGATATAGCGTTCACTCTTATCCCCGAAGGCCCGAGATCATCAGCAAGGTATCTGACCCCGGCTTCGAGTGCAGCTTTTGCCAATCCCATCACATTATAGCCCGGCATGACCTTTTCCGACCCCATATAAGTCAGCGTTATTATACTGCCTCCTTCACTCATGAGCCCGGCGGCCCTCCTGCTGACTGCGATGAGCGAGTATGCACTGACATCCATGGCGAGCGCGAACCCGTCCCGTGACGTGTCCACGAATCTTCCCTGGAGGTCTTCCGCTTTGGCGTATGCTATAGCATGCACGAGTCCGTGGACCACCCCATACCTGCTTTTCACTGATTCGAAGAAATTATCGATATCGGCGTCGGATGCCACATCGAGCTGGTAAGTGTCAGCACCGCCAAGTTCCTTTGCCAGGACTTCAACGTCTTTTTTCTCCCTTTCGCCCAGGTACGTCAGTATCAGCGACGCCCCTTCCCTTCGGGCCGCAGTAGCTATTGCCCAGGCTATGCTCCATTTGTTCCTCACGCCCATTATTACGATGTTTTTATCCTTCAGCAAATCACTCATCCAAAACACTTCCTCCTGCTGTATATGTATTATGGTACAGTATTATAACATTGTAACAGATTTATATATACGCTGCATTTATACCTGTTATTTCTTCAGTGCCTGCGGTCATGTTTCACCGGTCTGCTGCGAAGAAATCCGCTTTTTATGCAGGTATTCCAGCGCCAGTTTTTCAAGTGCCTCCTTCCTGTTGAGTTCCGGTTCATCTATGACCCTGTCCAGCAGATGATCCAACATCCGTCCCATTTCGGCGCCTTCACGGAATCCCAGCCGCTTAAGGTCGTCACCGTTTATTTTCAGTTCTTTCAGGCTGAGACAGTATCCTCCTTCCAGCAGCGACCTGAAGACAGCTTCTGTCTTTTCCAGTTGATGCAGACCTTCAGAGATATTCCGGTCGGCTTCCCCGTAATGCCGTCCAGTTGTGGTATTCAGGTCATCCGTATCACGGTATTGACCTCCTTTTATGCTTTTCATCCGGTCAGGCCGACGCGATACTCCCGGAATGACGCTGCTGACGATGCTGCCGCAGCGATGCATTGAAGCTGCTATATGAGCTCTTTTGGCTTTCAGAAGATCCCCAAACATATCTCTGCCGACTTCAAGCACAGCTCTTGCAACAGCGCTCCTCTCAGGCTCTGTTTCCATACCGAGGTACCTGATGATCCTCAGTATCCTGCTCCTGTTCCTATTATCAAACTTAAGCCGGCCCAGTATGGTATCTGCAGTTTTCAATGCATCTGCCGCTCCAGGATCTCCAGATCTTCCACATTCTTCATAGTCTTTATGATCCTTAGAGCCGTGTGCGTCACTTAAGCCTTCAAAATTTTCAGCGTCTGTACATCTGCCTGCATCATGCAGAAGCATCGCCCATCGCAGGCACACATCCGCTTCCGCGGCCGCAACGGAACGCAGGATGTGTTTTCCCGTTTCCGAAAGGCTGTCGTGGCCGGTACGATCGCTATTGGGACCGAGCCGCGAATCCAGTTCGGGCATTATATGCCGGAGCAGTCCTGTATCCATGAGCAGCATGAATCTCATCGGATCATCCGAAACCAGGATCCCCGTCAGTTCTTCCCTGATCCTCTCGGCGCTGATCCTGCGGATGAGGCTGCTGTTCTGCCTTATCCCTTCAAGTGTGCCCGGTTCGATCTCAAAACCAAGTGCCGCTGCGAACCGTATGGCCCGCAGCATGCGCAGGGCATCTTCCCCGAACCTGTCCGACGGTCTGCCCACAGTCCGTATGATCCTTGCGGAAATGTCCCTCATCCCTCCAAAAGGATCGATGATGCCTTTTTGGTGATTCCATGCCATAGCGTTTATAGTAAAATCTCTCCTGCGCAGGTCGTCCTCGATCCTCGAGGTGAACTCCACCTTCTCCGGGTGCCTGCCGTCAATATAATTGCCGTCTATGCGGAATGTGGTCACTTCATAGTTCCTGTTTCCGATCACTACCGTAACAGTGCCATGCTTAATCCCCGTATCCACAGTTTTTTCAAAAAGCCTGCGGACCTCTTCAGGGCGCGCATCAGTCGCTATATCCCAGTCTTTCGGCTCCCTGCCCATCACAGCATCACGAATGCAGCCGCCTACCGCATATGCCTCGTAACCGCGCATATTCAGCACGTCAAGTATTCCAGCCACGTCCCCGGGAGGAACGATTTTAACCACTGTATCACCTCACGCGTAGTATGTGTTTTGCCAAATGCCATGATGTTCCGGTCACACTTAAGATTATAACATCTTAACAGTATCCCGATGAAGATTATATACTGTCTGTTCCTTTCTGCCCGAATTCCATTTTGTGCGGTTTTAGCTTTTGGGCATTAACCGGGCCCCTTACTGTATTTCCCTTCTTATCTGTGCAGTTTTTCGGCTTATGGGTACCGCTGAAATCGCAGTATGACACAATATAAATATACATATTTCCAAGTTTGTGATACAATAGCAGCGTATCTGCAACACATCCGCTCCCCGAAGCTATCAGCAAAATCGAAGCCGGAGACAAAGAATGCTCCGCATTATCTGAAGGAAATTTGTATCCCTGGGGCTATAATGGACCGGGAGTACCGGGCTTAGCAAAGACAACGGTATTGCTCTGCTGTTGGTTATTTGAACGATATAATATTTTGAAACAAAACCATCTGCTGCCACGTCTGTATATTGTAATACGATGACAGCATTTTTGTTATCACCGGCCGGGCCGGAATGAAAGGTAAGGTTGAGATGTATGGGTAAAATCAAAGAACTGTTCCGCAAAAAAACTGCAATCATTATCACGGCGGCTGTGCTCCTGTTCGCGGCGGCAGCGGCAACGGCTGCGCTGACAGGCTTGTTCGGCAGCGGAAAAAGTACCGGTACGACTGCGGGTGCAGATACGGGTGCAGGCACACAAAAGGATGGTCTTACCGATACCATAAGGTATTCGGAATTGCTGGATTCGATCGTCGAAATCTCCCCAACAGACCAGGACAGTCTTGGCGTAAGCACCACATCGGCATTCAGGCTCCTGTTCAGCAGGGATACCGATGAAAAGGCCATTGTCTCGACGCTGAGCGTGGAACCGAAGCAGGATTTCAGCATAAACAGGGTTTCAGGAAACGAGTTCAGCCTGGCATTCGACAAACCAATGGAAAGCAACAAGATCTACACCTTCACATTGAACGACATGGACAACGGCGAAAAAAAGTCATGGGCCTTCCAGACTAAAAAACAGCTGAACGTCGTCCGCACGCTGCCCCGCGACAGGGCGGTCTATGTGCCGGTCAACTCCGGCATCGAGATCACTTTCAGCCACAGCGGCATCGAAAATGCGGAGGAATGTTTCGAGATAACGCCCAAGGTCAACGGACGCTTCGAATGGAACAAAAAGACGCTGGTCTTTGTCCCGGAAAACCTGGAATACGACACGATATACACCGTCACGGTCAAAAAAGGCATCCGTGTAAAGGGCAGCAGCGAAACGCTCCAGGACGATTACACGTTCAAATTCCAGACCGAGCAGAAACCCACATCGAAGATGTATTTCCAGTTCTCCGACAACTTCTATAACTTTATTCCGGGCTCGGTCCCCGCGCTTGAAGTATACACCATGGGGGAAATGGCAGGAAAAGAAGTGCCCGTCGAGATATATAGTTACCCGAATGCGCCAGCTTTCATGGACGCGTTGAAGGAAGCGCAATCCAGGCCATACTGGGCGGTGAAGGACAGCAACGTGGATTACGGCGTGACAAAGCTTGAGAAGGTCGCTTCGCTGAACTGCACCGTCACAGAACAGGGGGCAAACTACTGGAACAGGTACTACCTCATCCTCCCTTCCACTTTACAGGAGGGATATTACCTTGCGGCTGTCGACATCGACGGTGACAAGTACTATGCTCCTTTCCAGATAAACGGCACCTCGGTATATATCATGACGGCGAACAACAAATACCTTGCATGGCTGAATGACGCGATTACAGGCCAGCCAATATCCGGCGCTGTTTTCAGGCATGAAAGCGGAGCTTCTGCAGTGTCTGACAATAAAGGGCTTGCTGTATTCGACGCACCAAAGAACAACTCCGATACAGCATATGATTTCTTCATGATCGAGCCCGGATCGAAACTCCCGGCTGTCGCATGCGTGACGAACTACAGCACGATCTATTACTGGTACAACAACTATTACGGATCGGCCATCACAGATAACTACTGGACTTACATGTATCTCGACAGAAGCGTGTACCTTCCCCGGGACACCGTCAACGTATGGGGGATCATAAAGCCGAGGGACGGAGCCGACATCGGCAATGAAGCCGTACTCGAACTGATCGGCTACAACTGGAACTTCCCGGACAGTGAAGAACCTCCGGTGATCACATCGCAAAGCATTTTCCTGTCGCCGGACGGCACCTTCACGGGAAGCCTCAGGATCTCGAATTTCAATCCCGGCGGATACAATATCCGCGTAAGGATCGGCGACAAGATCATGGCCAGCCAGTACATTTCAGTGCAGGAGTACACCAAGCCGATATACACGGTGGATGTGGTACCTGACCGCAAATACATGTTTGGATGGGAAACAGTCAATTTTGATATCACCTCCTCCTTCTTCGAGGGCACCCCGGCTTCCGGCATGAAACTCGACTACAGCGCGATGATATCCTACTTGTATGGAACCAAAGAGACCGGCGCAGTTACAAGCGACAGCAGCGGAAAATCCTCCGTATCCGTCAAGCCGGCATCGAAGAGCACGGGATGGAAACCTGAAACGATGGAATTCATGGTGACCAACAGTGACGCAGAAGAGCAGCAGATCAGAGAAAACCAGTATATTTACGTCTTCCCGAGAGATACGATGGTCGAGGTCGGCACAAAAACCGAAAACGGCAAAGGCACCATATCCTTCACCACCAGCAGGATCGATCTTTCAGGCCTGAAAAGCAATGGATCGGGCTATCCCTCAGTTGATGATTACAGGGGTGAAAGCGTCGATATGCCTGTAAAGGCAAAACTATATGAGAGGTATTATAAAAAAGTAAAAACAGGCGACTATTACGATCACATAAACAAAGTAAGACAGGACATCTATGATTACAGGCTGGTGGAAAACTTCTTATCCGAATACAGCTTCACCACGGTCGGCGGCAAGTATGAGGTACAGTTCGACACAGAAAAGGATAAGTACTACAAGCTGGTGGTATATGCAACCGACTCACAGGGCCGCCCCATCGAAGAAACGACGTACATCTACAACTGGAACTCCTATGACCCGTACAACACCAGCAAATATATACTGAAACAGCCCGACGGTTCCGGGAATTACAGGACCGGCGAAACAGCAAAAGCTGAAGTGACGTACAATGACGATGACCCCTTCGCCGGGGAAAACAGGAGATACCTGTTCATAAGGCTGCGGAACGGCATCATGGATTATACAGTTTCCAAAGACGCCTTGTATGAATTCCCGTTTGAAAGCAGGTTCATACCGAACATCTATGTAAAAGCCCTGTGCTTTGACGGCACCGGCATATATGACGCCGGCATTATAAATTTCAGGTACGAAAGCAGCGAGAAAAAGCTGGACATCAGCGTAACGCCGGATAAACAGAGCTACAGGCCCGGCGATGAAGTCAAGCTTTCGCTGGATGTGAAAGACAGCGCCGGAAATCCTGCAGCCGCCGAAGTCAATATAAGTATAGTAGATGAAGCTTATTTCGCACTGTATGGACAGAACGCCGATATACTTGGCGGCCTGTACAACTCATCCCTGTCTTCGGGCTTGCTGGCAGAGTACCTGTCATACAAGCCCTACGAGGAAGGCATAGACGGCGGGGCCGAAATGGGCGGAGAAGGCGGCGACAGCAGTACGCGCAAAGATTTCAGGGATACCGCCCTGTTCACGGCAGTCAAAACCGGCGCTGACGGCAAGGCCGAAGTATCGTTCAGGCTGCCTGACAACCTGACCTCCTGGAGAGTCACCTGCCAGGCCGTGACAAGCGATATCAAGGCCGGCACCAGGGTGATCAACGTGTCTTCGAAGCTCCCGTTCTTCGTGGATTCCATATTCAACAAGTCCTTCATGAAAGGAGACAGCCCGTCGATACTCGTAAGGGCAAACGGAGAAGAACTTCCCGAAGGAGCTGAAGTTGGATTCAAAGTTACCGTCACGGCAGAAGACGGAACTTCAAAGGACTTTACGGCAAAAGGCATTGCAAAGCTGCACACCGAGATCCAGTTGGGACCGCTTGATACCGGCAATTACACCATAAGGATCGAGGGCTCGTATGGCAGCCTGAAAGATGCCATGGAGCGAAGCTTCAGGGTCAGCGACAGCCTCCTTGAGACATCGGTGACTGATTTCATCCCGCTGGCAGAAGGAGTATCTCTGGCAACAGACGTAAAAGGCCTGACGACTTTGACATTCTTCAACGAGGATTCGCTGGTCCTCTACAACGAACTGTATTCGCTGTTCTATAACTGGGGCGTGCGGCTCGACCAGGTGCTCGCAAGGAAGATCTCGTCAAAGCTGCTTAAGAATTACTTCAATGAAGAACCGTACTATGATGAGGATTTCGACCTGTCGAAGTACCAGACGGACGACGGCGGCCTCGCACTCCTGCCCTACGACAGCAGCAGCCCCGAAGTGGCTGCAAAGATGTGCGCACTGGCAGCCGACAGCATAGACAGGGGCGCCCTTGCAGCCTATTTCTACGGCCTGATCGAAAACGAAAATACCGTTCCCGAAGACGCGGTATACGCATATTGGGGGCTCGCGGCACTTAAGGAGCCTGTACTGCTCGATATCAGGTCGCTGCTTTCCGAAGACGGGCTGGATATGAAAACAAGGCTGACGCTCGGCGTTGCGCTTGCAGAAGCAGGAGACTACCAGGGAGCCGCCCGGATATACAACGAGTTCATGTCTTCCAGGGGGACCGTCACCGAAACCTACGCATGGCTTGACGCAGGTACAAGGGACGACAGTATAGACGCAACGGCGCTGTGCACATTGATAGCGATGAAAACAAACGCTCCTGAAAAAATGAAGCTGTTCAATTATATCAGTTCCAACTCCACGTCCATGCTCCTCGTTAACATGGAAAGGATGATGTTCGTGACGAACTTCATAAAGGATGCGTCACTTACAGGCAGCTTCACATATGAACTCGACGGAGTGAAAAAGCAGGTCGGGCTGAACAGGGGAAGCAGTTTCAGGCTCATACTCACCCCTGAGAAACTGTCCTCTATAAAATTCAGCAACATCACCGGCAATATTGTGGCAGCCCGCTCATATACGGCGCCGATAAGCGAGGTGATGAAAACCGCGGGAGATATCGTATCGATATCCAGGACCTTTGAAAAAGCCGGTACAAAAGGTCCAACAGACACATTTGACAGGTCGGATACCGTCAGGGTGACACTAACTCTGCATTTCAGCGAGAACGCGCCTGACGGCTACTACGAGGTGACCGACATACTCCCGGCCGGCTTCAGGTACACCAGGGTTTCCTATTCCGATAAGGATATAGGCATAAACGAAAAATGGCATTATCCTTATGAGGTGACAGGCCAGAAGACCGTATTCGGCTGTTACTACAACAAGAAATATGATAAAAACGAATACAGCATCATATACTTCGCAAAGGCGGTCTCACCGGGCACATACACGGCCGACAGCGCAGCCGTACGCCACACGGACAGCGATATAGCGGGCTTCACACAGACTGACCGGATAACAGTGAATAAGTAGTATACGGCAGTAAATATAACAAGCAGCGTATGACAGTAATTACGAAGACAGCAGCGGATCAAAGGCCGTTACCGGGCCTGCAGTCCGCGGCAGGAGTTCGATGGACAGCCGGAATGGAAAAGATTCCGGCATTGAACGGAGGAAGGCAGGTTGAAAAAGAATAACCGAAGCACAACAGTAATTGCGATATTAGTGTTTGCCGCCGCAATGCTGTGCCTGCTTGGCGCAGGCACGGTATCGGGCAAAATCGGCCTGCTTCCGTCCCTTGAAGCGCCTGGCGGTTCGAATACGCCTGATGAGCTTTCCGGCCTGCAGTCACGTGATAAGATTCCGGGTCAGCAGTTGCCCGGTACCATTCCGGATGCGCAGCAGCCGGGCATATCCCCGGGACTGGAGATCCCCGATACGCCCGCCGGCCTTCCATCCCCTGAAACAGCCTCGTCACTGACCGGCAGTGTCCAGGATGAGACGGCTTCACAGCAGCCTGGCCAATATGCAGGAAACAGTGCGGGATTGCTCAGGTGCCTGCATTACACGGAAAAAGACTTCAAAAAGTTCGTCAACGGGACATCGCCGGCTTACGACACACTGTTCTCAATAAATAAAGGTGCAGGCACAGGGGCTATCATGGGCGGTATCGTTCCGCACCATTCCGTTGCCGGCAGGCTGATCGCCGAGTTTTTCCGGGCACTTGCGGAGGATCCTCCCGAAACAGTGATCGTTATAGGTCCGAACCACAAACTGGAAGGATCCGGCGAGATCCAGACCAATCCTACGGACTGGGGCACGCCTTTCGGCATACTGGAAGCGGACACATCAGTAACGGGCAGACTGGCTGAAGAGTACGGCACGGCTCGGAACGACGATCTGTTTGAGAATGAGCATTCGGTGTCGTCTCTCGTTCCATATATAAAATACTACCTTCCCGAAACGAAAATCGCTCCTGTGCTGCTGCACGGCAGCCTTTCGGCTGAAGATGCCGGGAAACTCGGCACTTTGCTTGGCGAGATAATGTCTGCCCATCCTGGCACGGTCGTAATAGCATCGATAGATTTTTCACATTACCTGAGCGCGCCGGAAGCGGACAAGATGGACATCATCACATGGAATGCCGTCAGTTCGTGGGATCTTGAGGCAATAAGCCGGATGGGCAACGACAACCTGGATTCCGTCCCGTCGATAACCGCACTGATGACCGCGATGGATAGAGTATCCGCCAGGAGTATCGAACTGAGGGGACACAACAACTCGTCACGCATAACAAAGAACAGTTACGACTGGACGACCAGCTATTTTACAATGTTTTTCAGGATAAGCGGACAGGAAGGTCCATTGGCATAAATTACAAGATTTTTGTGGCAGCAAAACCGTGATATTGAAAAAAAACCGATTAACATTTTCAGTATTTACGGGTATAATAAGGCTAGGCAAATTATTTCGTAAAGAAAGCGAGATCACATATACAAATGAGATGGCTTGAAGTAAACAACTCCAAACCACTGAAAGGCAGGATAAGGATCCCCGGATCCAAAAACAGCTCTCTCGCATTGCTGGCAGCCAGTTGCCTGGCTGATGGACCTGTACATATTTCGAGAATCCCTTGCATTTCAGATATACAAGTCGTATTCAGGATAATGGAAAGCATCGGTGTATCCATAAGCGGCAGCAACGGGACATATACCATAGACCCTACGGGCATACATACGGCTGAAATCGATCCGGCCCTCGCATCCTCATTCCGTGCGGCATATTATTTTGTCGGCGCCCTGCTGGCAAAACACCACAAAGTTTCCATAGGCTACCCGGGAGGCGACAATTTCGTATCCCGCCCCATCGACCAGCATTTCAAGGGTCTAAGGGCCCTTGGAGCCAAAGTGGAGATGTGTGAGGACCATTACGTGGTCGAGGCTGATTCGCTCAATGGAGCGGAGATATTTTTCGATCTCATGACCTGCGGAGCGACGATAAATGTCATGCTGGCAGCCGTTTTGGCAAAAGGCAGGACGACACTGTACAACGCCGCAAAGGATCCGGAGGTTGTCGACACCGCCGTCATGCTCAACAAGATGGGAGCGCGGATCTATGGCGCAGGTACCGATACGATCAGGATCATCGGTGTGGACCAGCTTGGCGGATGCACCCATTCTTCCGCTCCCGACCGGCTCATAGCCGGCACTTATCTCATCAGCGCCGGTGTTACAGGCGGGACGGTCACTGTTGAAGATGTCATCCCTAAACACCTCGAACCATGTATGACAAAGCTTACAGAAATCGGCCTGTCTTTCGAACAGACAGAGAACAGCATAACTGCCGACGGTACCGGCAGGATCAGGGCCGCAAGGATACGTACGGGGAAATACCCGATGTTCGAAACTGATTTCCAGCAGCCTGTTACGTCACTGCTCCTGAGAGCGCACGGAAAAAGCATAATATCCGACAGGGTCTATCCGATGCGTTTCAACCACGTTGAACAGCTCAAAAGGATGGGCGCTGATATCGACGTAATAAACGGCACTGCCCGTATCAACAGCTTCAGGAAGCTTACCGGCACATGGGTGCATGCGGCGGACATAAGGGCTGGTACGGCGCTGGTACTGGCAGGCCTCATGGCTGAAGGGACGACCAGGATCACCGGCGTGGAACATATCGAGAGGGGTTACGAGGATATCGTCAGGGATTTCAGGCAGCTTGGAGCAGACATATCTCTTGTCACAGGCAGCATGCCCGGCACAGGGGAAACCATTATGCTCAATATATAGGACGAAGTATATCCGAAGGTAAAGCATGTTTGACAGCGGATCAGGTTTCTGTTTAAAAAGGTTCTGATTTCTGTAAAATGGTTCTGACAAAAAATCCCGGGGCCGCGCGGACACCCGGGATTTTCTATATTAAACGGGGACGGCGCCCCGTTGGAGCTTATGCCCTTTTGATCTCAGGATCTTTGTACAGTGAGGCCTTTTGTGCACGGATCCTTTCCTTTGTGATCCGGAACCTCCGGCATTACTTTTCCTCTCCGAAAGTCAGGCTCAGGTTCACCTTCCTGTCGTTCCTTACGACAGTGATGGTCACCGTATCTCCAGGTTTGTACGATTCTTTTATTTTATCCAGGTCATGGACAGTCTCGACGGTCTTGCCGGCCAGCGCGACTATTATGTCTCCTCTCCTGATCCCGGCCTTTTCAGCAGCGCTGCCTTCGACTACATCTGTCACATATATGCCTTTGGGTATCCCGTAGTAGCTGGAATATACGCTCGTTATCTCCCTGCCGGAGATGCCGATGTACGGTCTGCCCTTGACATATCCGTACTTGATGAGCTGCTCAACCACAGGCCACGCATCGTTTATCGGGATCGCGAACCCCAGGCCTTCCACGCCGGAGGCCGCTATTTTCGCCGAATTGACGCCTATCACCTCTCCCCTGGAATTCAGCAGCGCACCTCCGCTGTTGCCCTCATTTATTGCGGCGTCCGTCTGTATAACAGACATCGTCCTGCCATTTATCTGGATGGACCTGTTCAGCGCGCTTATGACTCCTGCTGTGACGGAACCCGCGAACTCCATCCCGAGCGGATTGCCGATCGCAACTGCCAGTTCGCCGACCTCAAGTACCGAAGAATCACCGAGTTCCGCTACCGGCAGGTTTTTCAGATCTACCTTTATGACTGCGAGGTCCGTTTTTTCATCGCCGCCCTTGAACGTGGCCTTTGCTTCCCTTCCGTCCGGCAGGAACACCTCGAGGATGGTCCTCGATGCTGTCCCCTGTTTCGGATCGGCTCCGGATACGACATGATAGTTTGTCATTATGTATCCGTCCTTGCTGATGATTATTCCGGAACCTTCGCTTATTGCATCGTTTGAATATCCGAAATAGCTGTACCTTGTACCGGATATGGTCATCCTGATCCCGACGATGGCAGGACCCGCCTTCTTCGCGATGGCAGTGACTGTACCGGACTGCGCTGCGGCAGTTACTACATCCGTACTTTTACCGGGCTGTATCAGCACATCGTTTCCGGATACTTCCGGCTGCGTGGTCCCATTCGATTCGTCAGCTGCAACTGATACCCGGCCTGCTCCGCCATCGTTTTCCGCTGTCTCTTCCCCGCTGTCCGGCAAACCGGCGCTTAACCGGATCCCATCCCGGTCGACGGCGTTCCTGTCTGGTCTTACTTCCGAAGAATATTGCCGGGCATTTTCCAGTTCCGCAGAAAATCTATTATACAGCACAGTTCCCACAATGTAGCTGCTTGCCAGCGATGAAACCAACACAAGAGCGATAACGGGCAATACCCTCCGTTTTCCGGAAGGACGTCTGCTTTGCCGGTAGTAATTACCATAGTTGAAATCACCGTACATAGAAATCCTCCTCTCTGCATACAGACCCCGTTTTCTTCCTGTTTCTGAACTAATATTACCCAAATATTATTACGAATTCTCAAAATTATTTTGAACAAACTGTTAAGATAAGATTAAAATTCTTTTACAACATGGATCCAACAGCGGGTATTGTGAAAGGAACGGTCATCATCTGTCGAACAGGAGCGATTTGTAAAACGCAAGGTATTCCCTCAGATACATCGATACCGGCGTGCCGGACGACCGGGCGGCAAGAGCGCGGGCATTGATGCCGTTTCTTTTTGCAAGCATCCTTGAACGGAAAATGTGATATCTGCTGGTCACAAAAGTGATCTCGTCCGTATAGCTGCCTTTTTGCTGTTCGATCAGCTTTTTTGAAAACTTGAAGTTCTCCATCGTGCTTGTGGCATAAGGTTCCTTTATGATCCTGTTTTCGTCGATCCCGTTTGCCACAAGGTAGCGATACATCGCTTCAGCTTCTGTGATATCTTCTCCTCTGCCCTGTCCTCCTGAAACGATCACGACCGTATCAGGGTATTTCCGAAGATAGCCGATCCCTGCATCAAGTCTTTGGTAAAGCGCTTCAGACGGAGTCTCGCCGTTAAGTTCCGCACCAAGGATGAGCAGGTACTCTGTCCGGGCTTCTGGATCCGATGTACCGCCAAAAGTGATCAATGCAATCACAGCCGGGAATTGCAGTACAAAAAGGGTCAACAGGATGGTAACGATCTTCCCTGTATTGGTCTTCCTTCTGACCCTGGAAATCACTTTTGCCTGTTTTATTTCTCTCAAGTTAAAACCCCCGATAACAGAAAACTGCAGATGTCTTGTAAAATAACACCGGCAGTTTTAATTATAACACATTAGACAAAAGAAATTTATCATTTGCAGATAAAATTCCTTGCACTGGCAGGTCAAATATCACGATTATGTGTCCTGGACACGCACAAGTCGTCATGGGCCCGGCTTCTTTACAGTGCTGCGTTCTACAAGAGAAGCGGACAAAAGCAGTTTTTCAGCTACGCTGTTATCGCCGGAAAGCCTGGCTATTAGCATATTTACCGCTTTCCTGCCCATAGTTTCCCTTTTAACCCTCAGAGTGGTCAGTTCCGGCTCGATCTGGGAAGCCGCGCTGATATCATCAAAACCTACGACCGATACTTCTCCGGGTATATCCATGCCCAACTGCTTCAACGCCTTGCACAGCATTATCGCCGCAGCATCGTTGCAGCAGACGAAGCCGGTCGGGAACTCTCCTTCAGCCTTTATACGGCGCAGGAGTTCGATGACTTCATCGATCCAGATATGCTCCGAGCAACCAGTCAGCGCCGCACAATGGCCGGGAGCCTCCAGCCCGAACTTCCTGAGCGCCTTCCTGTAGCCCATATACCGGTCATAAAAGCTTACTGAAGCGTTGATTTCCCCGTAGAATGCTATGTTCCTGTGGCCGTTCCGGATCAGGTGTTCGGTGGCTGCATATCCTCCGCAATGGTTATCCGTCAGTACACAATCCGTCTCCATGTCGTCAAAGTAGTTGTCGACCATGACGACAGGCAGTCCGGTCGTTTTGAGTTTCATCGCCATGTTCCTGCCGACCCTGCCAAGCGTGATTATCCCGGATACCATCCCTTCCCGTATGCAGTTGGGGATCTGCGGTTCGCCCTCGGCTTCGTCATAATAGTGGAGGATCGTGTTCATATTGTTTTTCTTTGCTTCATCCTCTATTCCCATCTGGATCTGACTGAAAAAGTCGAGGGAAGCCTGTGTGCTCTTGGGTATGACAAGGCAGAGGTTCCTGCTTTCAGGTATCTTTTTGCCTACGGATTTGTAATTGTATCCCATCTTAGCCGCCGTTTCGATAACCATCCGCCTGGTCTTATCACTGATGCCGCCGACACCTCGAAGCGCCAGCGATACGGTGTTTTTCGAAACACCGAGTTTCCTGGCTATTGTCGCCATCGTAACCTTGTTGGCCATAGTACCTCCTGGATCAAGGGGTATTTACGGGGACATTTCCGGCATCTCTGCTATAAAAGCGCCTGCCCAGCGTCCCGCTCGCTTTGAAGTTCGCCCCCTGGTATTACGGGGATATTGGTCAGCTTTCAGGGACATTCCTGACGCCCCTGTCCATTTTACCACTTTACTATAAACTTGTCATCTGATAATATAATATTACAAACAATAACTTGTAATGTTACATCCAGGAGGCTGTAAGCATGGGTATAGTAGGCAAGCCATTGAAAAACATGCCCTGGGAAGATAAACCGGGCGATTGTCAAAGCGTAGTGTGGAGATACTCCGGAAATCCGATCATAGAACGCAATCCCACAAAGCATTGCGGGAGAGTGTACAACAGCGCGGTGATACCTCATGGCAACGGGTTCGTCGGAATATTCAGGGCTGACCACACGGACGGCAAGGCCAGGCTCCATTTTGGCCGCAGCAGTGACGCCATACACTGGGAGATCGAAGATGAACCCATCAAGTGGAAAGACGAAGAAGGAAAGCCGTATGATCCCAATTATGCATATGATCCCAGGCTGGTTGAGATCGACGGCGTTTATTACATAATCTGGTGCACCGATTTCGGCGGTGCAGCGCTCGGCATGGGCATGACCAGGGATTTCAAAGAGTTCACCAGGCTCGAGAACCCCTTCCCTCCTTTCAACCGGAACGGCGTCCTCTTCCCCAGGAAGATAAACGGAAAATACATGCTGCTCAGCAGACCTAGCGACAGCGGCCACACACCGTTCGGCGACATATTTGTCAGCGAAAGTGCAGACCTTAAGTACTGGGGAAGGCACAGGCGCGTCATGTCAAGGGGAGGCAGCGGATGGTGGCAGAGCACGAAAATAGGTGCAGGCCCTGTTCCCATCGAGACAGACGAAGGATGGCTGCTCTTCTACCACGGGGTCACCACGACATGCAGCGGCTATGTTTACAGCATGGGCGCCGCTATACTCGACAGGGACAACCCTTCAATTGTAAGATACAGGTGCAGGGACTACCTGCTCACGCCTGAAAAGTTATATGAAACCTCGGGTTTCGTACCAAACGTCGTATTCCCGTGCGCTACCCTGCATGACGCTGAAACGGGCAGGATAGCTATCTACTATGGAGCAGCAGATACCTATGTCGCCCTTGCATTTGCTCAAGTGGACGAAGTAGTTGATTACATAAAGAACAACTCGGAAGCAGTTTACGGTGACGATATCGAATACAGGTAACCAGAGGTGCGGCAACAATGCTTAGTACTACCAGGCAACTGAAGGATCATGTCGAGAACGAGTTGAGAACGAATATCCTGGACTTCTGGTGCGATCATGCTGTCGACAATGAAAACGGAGGCTTTTACGGCTATATTTCCGAGGATCTCAGTACGGATGCCCTGCATGACAAGGCATCCGTACTAAATGCCCGCATATTGTGGACATTTTCGGCAGCATACGGTTCATACAAAGAGAAGAAATACCTCGACATGGCAGCGCGCGCATTCGAGTACATCCGTGATCACTTCATAAACCGCGAACACATGGGTGTATACTGGATGCTCGATTACAGGGGCATGCCGAAAGATACGAAAAACCAGGTATATGCCAATGCATTTGCCATATACGGCCTGTCTGAATATTACCGTGCAGTCGGCGATAAATCCGCGCTGGAACTGGCAATAAGCCTGTTCGAGTCCCTGGAACGGCATGCAAGGGACAGGGAATACGGAGGTTACCTGGAAGCGCTGGCCTGCGACTGGTCCCCCCTGCCGGATATGAGCCTCAGTCCCAAGGATATGAACGTGCCGAAATCGATGAACACGCACCTGCATGTCCTGGAAGCTTACACGAACCTGTACAGGGTCTGGAAGTCCGAAGAACTGAAAGAAAGTCTCAAAGCGTTGCTGGAAGACGTAATGGACCGCATAGTCGACAACCACACCTGGAGTTTCAGGCTGTTCTTCGAAAAGGACTGGACTCCATGCGCAGAAATCACATCCTACGGGCATGACATAGAAGGAAGCTGGCTTATCCATGAAGCCGCCGAGGCGTTGGGAGATCACGCTCTCCTGGAAAAAGCCGGAAAAACCGCTGTCAATATGGCCGAGAGCGTCCTTGAGAACGGCGTCGACAAAAAGTTCGGCGGTATATTCAACGAGATGCATGGTACGATACTGGATGACAATAAAGACTGGTGGCCCCAGGCAGAAGCAGTCGTCGGTTTTTTCAACGCATGGCAGCTCACCCGCAAGGGGGTGTTCCTGGACGAAGCACTTAAAACATGGAAGTTCATCGATATGTATATAGCAGACCGTAACAACGGAGAATGGCGCCGGACAGTCGCGCGTAACGGCAGTCCTCTTGCAGGCGATGAGAAGGTAAGCCCATGGAAGTGCCCCTACCATAACGGCAGGATGTGCTTAGAGATCATCAGGAGAACCGCCGGATGCGAAACCGGATGACAGCGCCTGTCCGGGAGATATTCTGAAAGTATGAAAACGGCCGGGAGCAAAATCTTTCAGGAGGCAGGATCAAATATGAGCAGTTACTTCAAAAACAGACTTGAGCAACTCATAGCTGAATACAACAGTATAATCACCAGGAGGAACGAGCCTCTTCCGTCAGGCAACGGGATATACGAAAGGTTCAGGTATCCGGTGCTGACAAAAGACCATATCCCGCTGTTCTGGAAGTACGATCTAAACGAGGGAACGAATCCCTACCTGATGGAAAGGCTGGGCGTAAACAGCGTATTCAACCCCGGGGCGGTCGAACTTGACGGGAAGATATACCTCATCGCCCGCGTGGAAGGCAATGACAGGAAGTCTTTTTTCGCAGTGGCAGAAAGCGAAAACGGCATAGACAACTTCAGGTTCTGGGACTACCCCGTCATCATGCCCGAGACCGATGATCCGGACGTCAACGTGTATGACATGAGGATCACGAAGCACGAGGACGGCTGGCTATACGGCTTGTTCTGCACGGAACGCAAAGATCCGGACGCGCCGCCCGGCGATACCTCGAGCGCTGTGGCAGCATGCGGCATAGCCAGGACCAGGGACCTCAAGACCTGGGAACGCCTCCCGGACCTTAAGACGAAATCACCGCAGCAGAGGAACGTGGTGCTGCATCCCGAGTTCGTAAACGGCAAATACGCCTTCTACACAAGGCCCCAGGACGGTTTCATAGAGACCGGGACCGGCGGCGGGATCGGATGGGCCCTTTCCGATATGATCGAGAACGCTTCCATCGATGACGAACAACTGATCGACTGCAAGGAATACCACACCATAAAGGAAGTCAAGAACGGCCAGGGCCCGGCGCCGATAAAAACGGAAAAAGGCTGGCTCCATATCGCACATGGCGTCAGGAACACCGCAGCCGGGCTGCGTTACGTGATCTATGCCTTCCTGTCCGATCCTGAGCATCCCGAGATCGTCACCCACAGGCCCGGCGGCTACCTGATAGCCCCCGAGGGCGATGAACGGGTGGGAGACGTGTCGAACGTGGTATTCTGCAACGGCGCTGTTGCCAGGGCCAATGGCGAGTTGCTGATATACTATGCTTCCTCCGACACCAGGGTCCATGTGGCACGTACCACGGTCGACAAAATGCTCGATTATGTAATCAATACGCCGGAAGATCCTCTTAGATCGTACGCATGCGTGCAGATAAGGAAAGAACTTATCGACAGGAACATGGAACTGATAAAGTCAGGTAAAATAAAGCTGTCCTGAGACAATGACTGATGGATCGTGTTACCGGCGGCCATATATACCCCGGGTGATCAATGTCCTGTGTACGGAAACACAAAACTGTACAGGAAATCAAAACAGCAATCCGCATAAACAAAGCTGCAGCAGCATGTAAAGCTGTTGCAGCTTTTGATATCTTTCCCGTTTCTTTATGCTTTCCGTACAATTGGTACCGTTTCATTCCAGTCCAGTCTATTTCTTTACTGTCACGTATATTGCAAATACATATCCCGTCGTCCCTTTTGACGTTTTGATCTTGTACCATCCGTTGCCCTCATCCGAGAGTATCGTGACAGTCTCGTTCTTATACAGCGTCCCAAGTTTGCGCGCTGATGTGCTGGGTTTTTCCCGCAGGTTGAGCGCGGCGACATTGACGACGCCTTTGAGCTGCGCAGCAGGCTGTTCCGGAGCCTTCCCGTCACCGCTGCTGCCGCTCCCCGACTGTGCAGGGCCCGCAGCGGCGCCTGATTTCAGCGTATTTATTTCTGTCTGGAGCGCCTTGATCTGCTTTTCCTGTTCAGCTATTTTATTGGTCAGTTCATTGTTCTTATCCAGAAGCGCTTGGATCTTGGCGGACAATTGTTCGAACGCAGCATCAACATAGCTTTTGCTCACTATGGGATCCTGGTCCGAACCGGGTATGGCGGTCTGGTTTAAGGCAGATACGATATTCATGCTGAGTGAAATGACCAGTACCAGCATTAGAGTTGCTGCTGCGAATTTCGACCGAAGTTTCATGACTTGCCCCCTCTTCATTCGTTTAGTGCTCATAATCCGAGCACATTATCATTATAACGCAATATTGAAGATTTTTGGTTACAGAATCCTTAAAAATGCGTGACATTATTCAAAAAAAGAGCAATTTATGAGGACCTGCGCGCAAAATCTGGCGAGCAAAAATGCCCGCACGACTTATAATTAATGTGCCTGGTATAATCGATGGAATATTCGGCGGCATAACTTTCACAACAGGACGGAGATCACAGGATGCAGGAAAAAACAGGTTTGGAACAGGATCTCGGTATATTCGGCGGCAGGGAATTCCGGAAAAGGTTCCTCAGCATAGCGGTACCCGTTACATTACAGCAATTTCTGACTTCATCGCTGAACCTGACGAACAATATCCTGGTCGGGCAGCTTGGCGATACAAGCGTGGCTGCAGTGGGACTGGCCAACCAGGTTTACTTCATACTCAATGTCATACTGTCCGGCATAGGCGGAGGCATCTCCATATATATATCCCAGTTCTGGGGCAGCCGTAAATATGACCAGATAAAGAAAGTGGTTTCGCTCAGTTTAGCTATTACGATGCTGGCCGCAATGGTATTCTTCATACCGTCGTTCGCGGCGCCGGGATTCATACTGTCCCTGTTTTCCAATGACACCGGCGTCATCGAACTCGGAAGCAAATACCTGAAACCCGTGAGCATCAGTTTCCTGCTGATGATCTTCTCAGTCTGTTTTTCCAGCGCACTGCGCAGCACGGGAAATGTGAGGCTTCCGCTGGCAGCGAATTTCGTCGGGATAATCGTGAATACCGCATTGAATTATGTGCTGATATTCGGCAAGCTCGGACTGCCGGCCATGGGTGTTTCAGGATCTGCCGTCGCCACGGTAATAGCCCGTTTCGCTGAGTCGGCCATCATTTTGTGGGCGGTATATGCCTCCCACAATATAGTATCGATAAAGCTGAAGGATCTGTTCAGCATCAGCGCCGACCTGATCAAAAGATTCTTCGGCACTTCGGGCGAACTGATAGCAAAAGACGGCTGTTGGGCTCTAGGCACATCCATTTATATGGCGATATACGCATTGATGAGCACCGAAGCCGCAGCTTCCGTCAACATAACATCAACGATACGCAGCATGCTTTTCGTATTCTTTAACGGCGTTTCCACAGCATGCCTGATAATGGTCGGCAACAAGATAGGCGAAAATGACGACGAAACGGCGTACAAATATGCCTGCAGGTTCCTCAGGATAACTCTTCTTATTTCAGCGGCAGTCGCAGCGATCCTGGTCCTTTCGAGGCCGTTGGTGCTGGCTCCGTACAAGGTGTCGCAGACGGTCGTTGACAACGCCATGGGGCTGATGGTCGTTTCCGCCGTTATCATCCCGTTCCAGTCCTACGCCAGCGTAGCCATAGTCGGAGCCATGAGAGGCGGAGGCGACATAAGGTTCACCATCTTCCTCGATCTTACCGCCGTATGGTTCATAGGCATGCCCCTGGCATGGCTCGGCGGCATGGTGTTCCGTCTCGACATAGTGTGGGTCTTCCTGCTGGTAAGCCTCCAGGAAGTATACAAGGCAGTTATGTGTTATTTCAGGATACATTCAAGGAAGTGGATCAACAACGTGGTCCGCGGGATCTAGAAGTTCCCTGACCAGCATCCATTTTTCGAGCTTTTTTTCGAAAGGGAGCATGTTCCTGGGGCTCGTGGACGGAAGGACGAAATACTGTGCGATATGGTTTCCCGTCCCTTTCCTTCTGACAAGCCTGCTATACAGATCCCTTGCAGGGTTGCCGTTGAAGCATACATACCTGATACCTTTGAACCGTTTAAAAAAGCCCTCGAAATCATTAGGCTCGGGATTCCTAATATCGCTGTCGCTGCTGCCTTCCCTTTCGCATGATTCCAGCACGTCCCAGAGCGCTATACGGTGTCCGAGCAGGAATGCCTTGCGCAGTTCATAGTCTTCGTCCGGCTCCCTGCCGAAAACAGCATATATGACCTTCCAGAACGCATTGCGTCCGAATCCGTAATACTGCTGCCTCTCCAGCGAAACAACGCTCGGCATGGTCCCTAGTATCAGCACTTTACAGTTCTCATCGGCGATGGGTTCGAATGAATGTATCCTCATATCGTTTACTGTCCTCATATCTGTTCATTGACCGTCTGCTCAAGCACGGCTTTCTCAAGTTCGCTCCAGAGCTGCTCCCTTCCCTGCCCGGTCTCTGACGAATATGCGGTAAGACTCGCATCAGCCTTGATCCCCAGTGTTTTCCGGATCTCCGAAAGCCTTCCCTGTATCCGTCCCCTGGCTATTTTGTCGGCTTTCGTTGCGACCACCATATGGGCGATCCCGCGGTCCAGTATCCACCTGTACATCAGCTTGTCATCTTCGGTGGGAGAATGCCTTATATCGACAAGCATGATCACCAGCTTGAGCTGCCTTCGTGTATGCAGATAGGTCTCGATCATTTTTGCCCAGGACGCCTTTTCCTCTTTTGAAACCTTTGCATAGCCGTATCCGGGGAGATCGACAAAATACAGGATGTCATCCACATTGTAGAAGTTTATGCCCCGAGTCTTGCCGGGCTCGGAAGATACCCTGGCCAGGCCCTTCCTGTTCAGGAGCGAGTTGATGAGCGACGATTTCCCCACATTCGACCTTCCGACCAGGGCTATCTCAGGCAGGTCGCCTGCAGGGTACTGTTCAGGCTTCACAGCCGTAAGTTCGTACCTGGATCTGCCGATGTCCATTTGTCCGGATCTGCCTGTGTCCATGATGCCTCCCTTTGTCAGCTTTCTCTTTCTTTCGCGGTCGTATAATTTATTATACTAAAAAAGCCGGTTTTTACAAATCATCTGTCAAAACTGGCTGTATTATTCCTTTTTCAGCGTATTTCCGCCTTGCTGACTGCGGCACGGCGCCGCCATATATTATCACATATCGGCATCAGCAAACCTGTATACCTGGTCTGCCGTGAACGTCCACTCCGGGGTGACCAGCGTATCGCCGAAATCTGCGGGATACCACGGGTCGCCGTCGCCTTTCGAAGGATTCTTCAGGATATGTATGTCCTGTGCGGGCATATAGCTCTGTGCAATGATAAATACCTTCTCACCGGTACCAGGATTCTCCGCCATGTCCACAACGATAGCGCAATGCCCTGGGCTGCCTCCCTTCAGGAACACGTCGCCCGGCTCCAGACCCTGCGGGTCCGTCTTTTTCATTTCTTTCGAAAGGGACATCGTGCCTGCATAGGCGAATACAGTGTCAAGGTATTTCCTGAAAGACTCATAGCCGGCGTCCCTGTCCTCTCGTTTTACCCATTGGGCTTCGTTTCCCGATACCCTTATCCTGTATCCTTCCATCCACTTTTTATACTCGGCGTTGAAGCCGTTGGTGAAATTGAAATGTATCTGGTCGTACAGCCCTTTTGAGAAAAGATACTCCGCACGGAGCCTAATCACGGCATCCGCACACTGCTGCAGATCCTTCTCCCCCACGTCCATATCGATCACTGCCGCATGAACGTCCCATGGCTTCACTCTGCCGTCATAATATCTGACTTTGGTGCCATGGGGCTTGAGAGGCAGGTTCCGCAGGAATTCGCCGAACGAGCCTGCATCAAGTTCCACGCGCTCGAAGCCTTCCGGCGGCTTTATCCTCTCGGCGACGGTGGTTCCCTCCTCATTGATAAGGTACTCTGTACCGGCGCCGGACCTCCCGTCCTCATCGATGTGATTTCCTTCACCATTGCCGGATTTTCCCGCCTCACTGCCGTCCGCACCGGTCACCTGCCGCCCTTGCGTCTTGCCAGGTTTCAGTATCATGTAAGTCACGTCTTCGGACATATCCGGTCTTTTCTCACCGCCTGCGCAAAACAGCGTATCAATGCCGGCCTCAGGCAGTATCTTCCTGGCGGCCAGAACTGCGAATATGATCAGGATCAGGATAGCCAGTACAGTTTTGGAAATCTTCTTCATGTCACCTTTCTCCCTGCCCATCCCGGGTATCATCCCGAGCTTTTTTCGGCACCTGCCGGTATGGCATGTCCCTGTAAGGCATAGACGGAAAAATCCGAAAAATGTTTCAACGCATAAAGCTGTTGGAAACAATAAATAGTGCAGAATGCAAACCAAACACGAAATATATGCCTGGTATTTGCGGCATAATATTATGTACGGTTTGTATGAAATATAAACAGTAAAGGAGTAATAAGCAATGAAAGCATCTATCGACAGAGACGGCTGCATCGCATGCGAACTGTGTGCGACTACCTGCCCGGAGGTATTCCGCATGGCGGATGACGGCCTCGCCGAGGTTTACGTGGACGAAGTCCCCGAAGGTTCCGAGGAATGTGCAAAAGAAGCCGAGGAGGGATGCCCTGTCTCGGTCATAAGGGTCGAGGAATAATTCTAAACAACCGGCAAAATCTTATGATCCGGGGTATACTGATAAAAGCATGCGATACTTAGGTTTGCCGGTCAATGGATGATTTTGCCGGCTAAAGGAGAAGACCGTTGAAAAAGGATGCACGCTTTTATTGGAACCTGTTCTTTTCCACATTAAAACTGAGCGCTTTCACATTCGGAGGCGGTTATGTCATCGTTCCCCTTATGCAGAAGCGCTTTGTAAAGGAACTGAAATGGATAGATGAGGATGAAATGCTCGACCTGGTTGCCATAGGTCAGTCGGCGCCCGGACCGGTCGCTGTCAACGCATCGATCATGGTGGGATACAGGATGGCCGGCGTCCCGGGCGCGTTCCTCACGGTCCTCGGCACCGTATTGCCGCCGCTTGTGATCATTACGGCAATAACATTCTTTTACATGGCATTTCGCGACAACCAGGTAATACGGACCCTGTTCAGGGGCATGCAGGCAGGTATTGCCGCAGTCATAGCCGACGTGGTCATAAACATGGCAGCAAAGATAATAAAGAACAGACGGGTCCTGCCCATGATCGTAATGCTGCTGTCTTTCATCGCGGCTTCGTTCTTCGATGTCGATATAATCGTCATCCTTCTTGTTTCCGGACTGCTCGGAGCATATACGGCCTTCCGTGCAAGAGGCGGAGCGGAAATGGATTCGCACAGCAATGAGGAGGAAGGATTCGAATGACACTGCTCAGGCTTTTCTGGAGTTTCTTCCTTGTCGGCCTGTTCAGCTTCGGAGGAGGATATGCGGCTTTGCCGCTGATACAGGAGCAGGTCGTAGAGATCAACTCCTGGCTGACTCCTGGCGAGTTTGCCGATATCCTTACCATATCCCAGATGACGCCGGGGCCGATATCGATCAACGCCTCTTCCTTCGTAGGCACAAAAATAGCGGGGATCCCGGGCGCGATCGCGGCAACGGCCGGATGCGTGACGCCTTCCTGCATCATAGTGCTCATATTGGCTGCGCTTTATTACAGGTTCAAAGGCCTCAGCATGGTCCAGGGGATCATAAGAGGGCTTCGTCCCGCAGTAGTAGCTTTGATAGCTTCCTCCGGCATATCCATCCTTCTGACGGCGTTATTCGGCACAGCCGAATTCCCAATCAGCCTGTCCGGCCTGGATCCGGCAGCACTCGGACTGTTCATCGCCAGCCTGTTCATGCTGAGGAGGTTCAAACCTGATCCCATATTCGTGATGCTGGGAGCAGGCATTTTCGGTGTAATAATCTATTCAATATAAGATGCCCGGCATGACAAATACTGAGCGCGGCCGGAATATGGTTCCCGTATCCGGATTCCGCGGAACTCGGACTCGTGAACCGTCCGTGTGTTTCAACAGTTCCCATGTCTCAGCTGTCACCCTTTTTCCGATATCACACCCAAAATCACCCCTGTGTTTTTCGCATTTCATACCTGAAAGATGATTACATCAGGCGGCGCTTTACCTACAATGATATTTGAAAGGCGGGTGTTGTTATGGCTTTCTATAAAGAACCGTGTATCCACTGCGGATACCTTTTGCCACGGGACTCACAGTTCTGCTCGAACTGCGGCAGCAGAAGCCCTTTCATTTACAGTTGTCCCACATGCCTTCGTGAAATTAAAAAGGAAGAATCCTATTGCCCCGGATGCGGCAGACCCCTTTACATCATCTGTCCCAAATGCATGGAAAAAACGTTCGTACAGGAAAGCTGCGAACATTGCGGTGAAAGCTTAATGATCCAGTGCCCCAACAGGCGCTGCCAGGCAATGCAGTTCTTCCAGAACAAGAAGTGCACGGCATGCGGAAAATTGCTCGGCAAATAAGCGCCTTCAATATTTATGTGAAAATATCTGATCGGAGGGTTCAGCCATGATGAATTCTTTTACGCGCAACTATACCGACAACAGCACAGAAGCAGGCTTCCAGTTCACGTTTTACTGCGATCTCTGCAATGATGGCTTCAAGACGTCTTTCATCGAATCGGAAACTTACAAAAAGGGTTCGCTGCTCCGCGGCATATCGGGAGGAGCAAGAACACTCGGCCACCTTCTGGGGGGATCGCTCGGCCATATGGCATGGAGCGCAGGCTATGGAAGCGACGTACTTTCCGAAAGGTTCAGGGGTATGAGCCCCGAATGGCAGAAAGAACACGAAAAAGCCTTTATCCAGGCTCAGAACGAAGCAAAACAGCATTTCAACAGGTGCCACGGCTGCCGCAGGTGGGTATGCGACGCGGACTTCAATGAAGACGAGGGCATGTGCGTCGAATGCGCACCTCGCCAGAACATAGCCATTGCAAAGGCCAAGGCGAACAGGATGGTGCAGCAGATCGAGGAAGCCGCCGAAAACGCAAACGTATTCAGGGGCGCCATCGAAAGCAAGACCACTGTCTGCCCCAACTGCGGAAAGCCTGCTGGAGGCGGAAAATTCTGCAGCAACTGCGGATACAACCTGCAGCTCAGACAATGCCCCAACTGCGGCGCACAGGCGGCGCAAGGCGTCAAGTTCTGCAGTGAATGCGGCACAAAACTGTGATTTCGAAAGGAGATGCGGACAGTGTCAAATGATATCTTCAGCGGAATATTGAAAGGTTTCAGTTCCTTCATGCCGCAGGACGACCCGAACACGAAACTTTTCAACCTCAATAACCAACTGAACGAACTGCGGCAGGAGGAACTCCAGGCATACGCATCGATAGGGAAAAGGCTTTATGGCAGTATATCAAGCGATCCCGAGTACAGCGACCTCATAATGGAGATACAGGCCATACAGAGGAAAATCTCCCAGGTGCAGCGGGATATCAAGGCCATACAGGAAGAAAAAGAAGCACAGGAGCAGAAGGCAAAGGCACTGCAATGCCCGGAATGCGGTTTTGTCAACCAGGACGGCGCCAAGTTCTGCGGTGAATGCGGCGCAAAGCTTGCTTCCCCTTCCGCCTGCAGCAACTGCGGCACGGTAAACCCGCCCAACACGCGCTTCTGCGGCGAATGCGGGAACAAGCTGATGTGAAGATGCCTGTCACAGCGCCTGGACACTTTATATATACATGATGGATGGAAATTTCAGGACAGGGGGACGGTCCGTCTCATAATAGAGACATGGAAACAGTCCCCCTGTCTGTATGATGTTTTGTATCATATATTGACTTTTTTCCAGAACGCCGGAGCAAAGAGCAGCAGTACCGGGAATATCTCCAGCCTGCCCGCGAACATACAGAATGAGAAGACTGCCTTGCTGATCGCCGAATACGCCGAGAAATTCCCCATCGGCCCGACGATCCCGAGGCCGGGTCCAATATTGCCTATGCAGGCAGCAACGGCAGTGAAGTTCGATACCATGTCTTTGCCTTCGACAGATACGATAAGGAGAGCTACCGCAAATATCAATATAAAAGTGTAGAAGAAAACTGTTACACCGGACAGCACGTCATCGTTGACTGTTTTACCGCCGATCTTAACGGTATAGACCGAACGGGGATGGATGATCCTGTGTATTTCACGCCGCACAAGCTTCATCAGCAATACGATACGGATGCATTTCATACCGCCCGCTGTAGATCCGGCGCTGGCGCCTATGAACATAAGCAGCACGAGTATGGCTTTGCTGAAGGACGGCCACAGGTTGAAATCAGCGGTCGAATAGCCTGTCGTCGAAATGATCGAACTGACCTGGAATGACGAATACCTGAGTGACTCCCAGAACGAACCGAATACCTTTCCTGTCAGATCGATCGTTATCAGGATTATCGAAACAAGAACAGTCCCAAAGTAAAAGCGGAATTCCGCATCGCGCAAAAACGATCTTATGTTTCCCTTGATCGCCTGGTAATACAAAGAGAAGTTGGTACCGTACAGAAGCATGAACACAGCTATTATGATCTCAGCAAAAACATTGTTATATGCCCCGATGCTCGTGTTTTTAATGGAAAAACCGCCAGTCCCGGCAGTGCCGAGGGCGTGGACAATGGAATCATACACCGGCATCCCTGATATGATGAGCAGCACGACCTGGACCAGCGTCATTGCGGTATATATCATATACAAGATCTTTACAGTCTGCCTTATCTTCGGTACGAGTTTCCCGGGATTCGGTCCCGGGCTTTCAGCTACCAGCATATGTACGCTGTTCGGTTTGACCGAAGGCAGCACAGCCAGCATCAGCGCTAGGACGCCCATGCCGCCTACCCAGTGGGTAAAGCTCCGCCAGAACAATATGCCCCTCGGCAGGCTTTCCACCTCTGTCAGGATCGTAGCTCCCGTCGTCGTGAACCCGGAAACAGATTCGAAAAACGCATCCATAGGAGACGTGACGGCGCCGCTGATCAGGAAAGGCAGCGACCCGAACAGCGATACAAAAAACCATGACAGCGCCACTGTCGCAAACCCGTCCCTTGCATACATCTGACTGTCCTTCGGCTTCAGCAGGTGAAGCAGGAAACCGGCAATGATCAGTATGGTTATCGATATGAGAAATGCATACACATCATCCTGTCCATATATCACGGAAACCAGGAGAGAAGGTATCATAAGGGCAGCCTCTATGGCCAGCACGGTGCCGAGGTTGCTGAAAATCAGCTTATAGTTCATTCCTTATCCCTCCGGGTTCCACTATATCATTGAAATCGGAGAAGTGCTGGTCCTTCACGATCAGGATCACACTGTCGCCGGACATGATGATGTCTTTGCCGTGCGGTATTATGATCTCATTCTTCCTGACGATGGCGGCGACGAGTATCCCTTTCTTCAGCTTCAGGTCCCGGAGCGGTATGTTCAGGAATTTCGTAGACTGTCCCGCTATGAATTCCAGGGCTTCCGCCTTGCCGTCTATGATCCTGTACAGTGTTTCCACAGGGTTGCCCATGGCGTTCTTCAGGCCCCTGACGTATCTTATGATGCCGTTGGCAGTGATCTGTTTCGGACTTACGACACTGTCTATGCCCATATTCTTTATCAGCGAAGCATATGTTATCCTGTTTATCTTGGCGACGACCCTGTTTACGCCGCAATGTCTCGCATACAGCGATGTCAGCAGGTTTTCCTCGTCACGCCCGGTAACGGCAACGAAAGCGTCCATGTCACACAGGTTTTCCGAGTCCAGCACGGTTTCTTCAGAACCGTCCCCGTTGATTATCAGCGTATTTGGCAGCAATTCCGACAATTCATAGCACCTGTCCCTGTCGATCTCGATGATCTTTGCCCTGATATCGGCTTCTTCGAGGTATTTCGCAAGGTAATACGCTATCCTGCCGCCTCCGACGATCATGACGTTCCTGACCCTGTTGCTGTCCGGTACGACACGGCTGCAGAAATCATGCACATCAGCCGGACGGCCGATGACATATATCGTGTCGTTTTCTTCTATCCTGGATTCACCGTTGGGGATTATGACCTCTCCGTTCCGCTGCACCGCACCGATCAGTATGGACGGGCAGATACCTGCCGATATGTCTTTCAGTTTCATACGGGCAACAGGCATGCTTCCGGTCACCTTGATCTCAACGAGTTCGACCCTTCCCTTCGCGAATGGCTCCACTTCGGCCGCTGTCGGATGGCTCAGCACCCTGCCTATTTCCCTGGCGCATTCAAGTTCGGGGTTTATGACCATATCAAGGCCAAGCTCCCTCTTGAGCACCGAAAGCTCACTGGCATATTCGGGATCCCTGATCCTGGCTATAGTATGCGCCGCTCCAAGCTTTTTGGCGGTAAGGCAGCATACCATGTTCATCTCGTCGCTGGTGGTAGCCGCTATCAGCAGGTCGGCATCCTTAACTCCCGCTTCCATCAGGACCTTTGTGCTCACGCCATTGCCCTTTATACACATGACATCCAGGTATTCGCTTGCCTTTTTCAACGGCTCGGGGTCCTTGTCGATTATGGTGACGTCATTGCCCTCTTTCGACAGGTTTTCCGCCAGGGCATACCCGACTTTGCCGTCTCCGATAATAATGATCTTCATTTCAGCACTCCTGTTTTCATAAAACGTTTTGATCAAACCATCAGTTCCCGGCCGGAATACTCATAATTATGTCTATATAATATGCAAATCCCGCTGCAAATAAAAGGTGAGGCAGTCAAAATGCCTCACAGCGCCACTGATGAGGTATTCTGGCATGGAACGGGCCATTATGTATTATCGCTTTAACATTGAGTTAATTATATCATCAGTTTTTTATAATGCAAAACCCATATATGAAAAAACTGCGGCTGACTAATGAAAATAAAGACTATTTTGCCGTGTCTTTCTCGCAGGTTTGTTTGAATATGCCATACTTCTCCATAATTTCAGGGTTTTCATCCAGAAAACGGTTCAGAAGTTCGATCTTGCTGAGGGCATTGCCCGTTACATTATGCTCGATCAGTTCGACATTTACGAGCAGGTTCTGTTCGACCCCAATATTCCTCAGGAACCTCTCTATCGTATTATGCCGGTCGAGAAGGAATTTCCCGGTCCTTTCACCCTCCTTCGTCAGCCTGATTATTCCGTACTTCTCATAGCGAAGCAGCCCGAGACGCCCCAGCTTCTGGACCATTTTCGTCGCAGAGGAAGCCTTGACGTTCAATGCTTCCGCCAATGCATTTATCCGGACATATCCGTCACTCGCCCATATCCTGTAGATCATCTCCATATAATCCTCCATACTGTGCGACATCATATCCTTCTGCTTTTCAAGGATCTCGTAGCCCCGCACCGTATGGAATTCCCTGCTGTTCATCGGATCACACCCCATACCCGTCTTTTATCAGTATATGAGTGACATAATTTAATATTATTCATATATTAACTTTGGGAAAAAATTTTTCCCGGGGCTAAATCTGTTACATAATACGTTGCAATAGCAGGAGGTCCATTCGATGAGCGAAAATCTTGTGCCCCTTCACATGATACCGTGCGGGAGAAAAGCAAAGGTAAGAAAACTGGTGTCTACGGGAAATGAGAGAAGAAGGATGCTGGATCTCGGCCTGATAACGGGCACCAGTGTCGAATCACTGATAAAAAGCCCTTCCGGCGATCCTACGGCATACGAGATAAGAGGCGCGGTCATAGCGCTGCGTTCCGAGGAAGCATCAAAGATCCTCGTAGAAATGCTTTGAGCCGGCGGCTGCCTGTTACAGGCCGGCCTTTATGCCGGCTCATTTTTCTTTCCCGAACCATGTCCCGGGATCATAACCTTCTGTCTCCGGTTATTCCAGCATTACCTGTCATGAGTGATCCGCTGGCAGCCTTATGCATATGAGCTTTGCCTGAGTATCCTCAGGTAATGGTTGGCTTCACGCAGTACGTGATCCGCAAGCAGCGGGACTGCTATAGCCTTTATCTTGCAATTGATCAGGCCTTCAGTACCGGCGTTCTTGAAATCCCTGATGCCGACAGCGGCGTCGAAGCTTTCGCTTGTCACCCCGGGCAGCAGGGCAGTCTGCTCGGATGCGGCAATGGCTTTTCTCGTCAGTTCACTGAACTCGTTGCCGAAATCATTGGCAGTATTGATCAGTTCCCCTTCCGTGGGATCCAGTAAGCCTCTTATGAACCAGGCATGCTCAGCCATGATCCTGTTCCAGAGTATCTCCTGCTCGACCAGGTCATTTGCGCCGCCCATACTCTCCCTGTTCTGCAGCCTGTTCAGCGCCCTGAGGTAGAACCTGGCCTCCCTGAGGATATGGTCCAGCAGCAGCGGATAATTCAGCGTAAACAGCCTGCAGGCAAGCACATTGCTCAGTATCCTTACCTTAAAATTGATCAGGGCTGTTGTGAGTATTATCGCCTTGCGGTTCAGGTTGAACACCCTCTCTTCAAGCAGCGGCGATGCAAGAGTGCCGCTGTTCCCAACAAGCCCTTCCTCCATCTGGGTCAGCCTGAAGTTGATCGGGATACCGGTGTAAAACTGGGAAGTCCTCTCCGCGGCAAGTGTATGGGGCGTGACGAATTCGCCCGATTCGACCGAAGCCTGGCTCACGACTCCATTGGACAGCGAGATCGTCTCACCCAGCAGCATTTCGAACTGATTTTTCAACATATCGGCTTCACGTGCCAGATCGGCGTCTTTAGGCGTAAACGCGCTTTCGATGAAAAAGGAATGCTCCTTGGCTATCCTGGCGAAGAACAGGTTGAGCTCAAGCGAAAGCCTGATATATTCCTCTCTTGAAATCATGCAAAATCACCCTTTATAAAAAATACAATAAAAAACCCAGCGTACTATATAATATGGCTGGGTTACATAAAGAGTGACGTTTCGGAATATAGTAAACAAATGCGCAAATCATCTTAACAGCGCCGACGTTTCAAATCACGGATACTGTAATCCTCATTCCTCAGATACGGTACCTGGCAACTGATCAATACCCTAACTCTTCACCTACAATGATAACCTTTATACGTCCTTTGACCCTCTGGTACGCGGACACCACATAGTTGCAGCAAATGCGCGCCGGGCTGCCGCAGCCGTCGGCCATTCCGGTTTCATCCTGTGCCAGCGACATGCACTCTCCTTTTTCCCGGCAGTATGTCTGGCAGGAAAGCCTTGTCGAGTTAGCCGGAGCCGCCGTCCTTTTCACCCTGTCGATCGCTGCGTCTATATCGCTGACTATTTTGTTGTACCCCGCAACGATAATGACCGATTTCGGCCCGTAGCATATTGCGGCCACCCTGTTGCTGTTTCCGTCCACGTTATACAGTTCGCCGTTCTCTGTGATCGCATTGGCGCTGCATATATATGTATCAGCGAAAAACGACTCCCTGTATATTTTTTCGATGTCATCGCGGGACAGGCCTTCCCTGTAACGGTCCAGGAAGCGGTAGCTGCCTGAGCGGAGAAGATCGATGACCCCGCATTCGAACAATGTCATGGAGCCTCCGACGGCAACCGTCTGTCCTTCGCTCATGAGCTCCCTGACCTTGTCTGCGACTTCGGCCCTGCTTTCAACGTAGCAGGCCTGCATATTGTTCTTCTCAAGATTCTTTATAGTTTTTTCAACACGTTTCTCAATAATGGCTTTCAGGTTGCTGTCCATACATCTCAACTCCCGTCTGAAAATGATATGCCGGTGCGCCTGTACCAACTGTAATAAATTATAGCATGATTGCTTGCTGAAGATTATCACGCCGCGGAAAATTTACGTTAATGAAACGATCCGGCACAGCAAAAAACCGGCACCGATTTTTCCGTGTCGTCCCGGAAACAGCCGGTGCCGGTTCAGGTTATTGGTGCATGTATTTATGGGAGGTTAACTTCATACTCCGATCATTCTGCTGTCCGGTCATCCAGCAGCCCGATCACTCTACCGTCAGCACCACTACAGACTTCGCCGGCATCATTATCCTGAGCGCGCCATTTTTCAGGCTTGCTCCGCGGAATTCCGCAGGTTTGATGTTCTCCGGCTCATCAAACGTATTGTGTGCATTCATGGCCGGAGCGGTAAGTATGGTACCGCTGACGCTGGAGATATCCCCGCTGCGCAGCAGGCAGTCGATCTCCGTTTCTTTGTCATGGCTCAGGTTGCAGATGGAGATGTGTATCCTGTTGTCCTTATCGATCGATGCCGATGCGCTGACCTGCGGGATCGCATTGTCGCCGAAACGGTATTCCTCGTTTTCCAGAGCCATCGGCAGCAGTTCTGCATCCTGGTGCACCTTATACATGTCGAATACGTGGTATGTCGGTGTCAGAACCATCCTGTCGCCCTCCGTCAGTATGACGGACTGCAGTACATTGACCATCTGGGCGATATTTGCCATCTTCACCCTGTCACAATGGTTGTTGAAAATGTTGAGGTTGATGCCGGCCACCAGCGCGTCCCTCAGTGTGTTCTGCTGGTACAGGAAGCCCGGATTCGTGCCCGGTTCAACATCATACCATGTCCCCCATTCGTCAACGATCAGGCCGACCCTCTTCTCAGGATCATACTGATCCATGATGACTGAATGGCGTGTCACCAGTTCTTCCATATGCAGCGTCTTCCTGAGCGTTTCGAACCATTTCGATTCGTCGAAATCAGTAGCCGAGCCCTTTGCGTTCCATTCGCCGGGAACCGTATAGTAGTGCAGGCTGAGCCCGTCCATCATGTTTCCGGCCTCCCTCATCAGGACTTCGGTCCACCTGTAGTCTCCTGCGTTGGCTCCGCATGCGATCTTATATATCCTGTTCCCGCCGAAATTCCTTATATACGTCGCATACCTGCGGTATTCATCGGCATAATACTCAGGCCGCATGTTGCCGCCGCATCCCCAGTTCTCGTTGCCCACACCGAAGTATGTCAGTTTCCACGGCTCTTCTCTCCCGTTGGCTTTCCTCAGGTCCGCCATCGGCGATACCCCGTCAAACGTTATATATTCGACCCACTGCTGCATTTCCCTTACTGTGCCGCTGCCAACATTCCCGCAGATGTACGGTTCGGCGCCGATAAGTTCACACAGCCTGAGGAATTCATGCGTTCCGAAATGGTTGTTTTCAGTAACGCCGCCCCAATGCGTGTTGATCATCGTCGGCCGGCTCTCATATGGCCCGATACCGTCCATCCAGTGGTACTCATCCGCAAAGCACCCTCCTGGCCAGCGCAGGACCGGTATCTTTATCGCCTTCAGTGCTTCAATGACATCGTTGCGGATGCCATCCGTATTCGGGATGGGGGAATCCTTGCCGACCCATATCCCTCCGTATATGCATCTGCCAAGATGCTCAGAAAAATGGCCGTAGATGTTTTTACTTATTTTCCCCTTCCTGACCTCAGCGTCCAATACCATCCGTATCATGTCGTATATCCATCCCTCTCCTGTTTGTATTGTGTTTCGCAAACAGCCTTGCCGGCTTTCGAATCACCAAGTCTCTAAGTATTTGATTTCCAATTTGTGATTTTTTATACTTGGTAGTAAATCGTTTTACTTCCTATGAAAAATTATATTCCCATTTATGTGGCATGTCAACAACTATCGATCATGCTGCAGGCACTCCTTTGCCCGCAAAAAAGGCGGCATCACCGCAAAACACGATGACCCGCCGTTTATCAGCTGCTTTCTTTAATATAAATATATCATTTTATTTTCTTAACAGAATCACGTTCGATTATCTGGCACGGTATTTTTATGATCTCCGAACCGGGTTTGATCTCATACTCTTCGTTGAGGAGGTTTATCATAAGCTCCGCAGATTTTATGCCTATCTGTGCGAACGGTATCTCGTTCGTCGTGAGGGCGGGCTTCAGATACCCGGAAATCTCCATGTTGTCATATCCGGCTATGGATATGTCTTCTCCCGCCTTCAGACCGTGTTCGTACAGGTAGTCATAGACGCCAGCGGCCATGTCGTCGTTCAGGCAGAAGATCGCCGTAACGCCTTCCCTGATCAGCCCTTCAGCTTCCTTATAGCCTGAATCCCTCTTCCAGTTCCCATACTTTATCCAGTCCGGATTGAACGGTATCCGTTCTTCATACAATGCTTTCTGCAGTCCAAGTATCCTCTTCTGGGTGTGCAGGTTGTCGGCAGTACCGGCTATCACGCCGATCTTCCTGTGCCCCCTGGAGATGAGGTACCTGGTCATATCGTATCCGCCCTTTTCATCGTCGATGACGACGGAAGCGAAATTGGGCGATTTTGAATATGCGTATACGACTATCGCCGGGACTTCGAAATCATCCGGGAAACAGTTGGCCAACCTGGCGTGGCCGGCAACATATATGATCCCGTCGACCTTTATCGAAATCAGCTCGCGGATCGCAGGCTTCAGTACCGACTGCAGTTTTTCCTCGTCGTCATACCACGTATCCATCCATTTATCATACATGCGCATGTTGATGAGGATCGTCCTGTAGTGCATGTCCTCACAATACGCCATGATCCTTTCGATAATGGGAGGGGAACTGAACTGGATCAGATCCTCTGCGATTATGCCGATTATGTTCGTTTTCTGCTTTCTCATCCCCTGAGCGAAATAGTTCGGCTGGTAACCTGTCTTCTTCACGATTTCCAGCACCTTCTGCCTGGTGGCCTCACTGACCTTGCGCTTTCCGTTCAGGACATTCGATATGGTCGATGTTGAAACTCCGCACATACGTGCGATTTCTTTCTGTGTAACCAAACTTTTTTCCTCTTTCTGTTCATATTATCTTCAGTTGTTAAAGATTTAACCTTATCATAATAATAACTAAGTAAAACTGGTCAATTCAACTGGCAGAATACATAAAAATAACGCCCTGTTATGCAACATTTTGCGGAATTGCAGAAATTGGCCAGTATAATGCAAAAACCATAATGGACGAAATCAGGCGGTTTCTGTCATACAGAACCGCCCGACCGGCATGTTCAGCACCTGATTATTTGTTCTTTTTTATTCTCTATCGTTTACCTGGTTTTAACCAGTTTTGCTTCGTTTTACCTCTGCTTGTTACTGTCGGTTTTACTTTCTAATATTATATTATTGTATATCGATTTTCCTGCCTTTTGACTTTGATGGCTCCGACTTTGGTACGATTATCGACAGGATACCGTCCTTGTAATCCGCTTTGGCCTCATCAGGTTTTACCTCCACCGGCAGAGGGATGATCCTTGAGAAACTGCCGTAAAACTTCTCCGACCTGTATGTGTCTTTCTCGCTGTACTCTTCTTCCCTCCTGGTCTCGCCGGACAAACGGATCGACCTGTCGTCGATATACAGGTGCAGATCATCCCTTGAAACACCGGGGATTTCCGCCTTTACCACCACATCGTTTTCAGTCTGGTAGACGTCGACCCTGGGGCCGTTGCCTGTAAAAAGTTTTACCGGATAATCAAGGACGCTGTTTAGTTCCCTGCTGATATAGTCCGTATCACCGAAAGGTAACCACGGTATCAGCTGCATAGCGATTCCTCCCTTTGGATTTTTGTCATGGTTATTTTTTGCTTAAAGGGAGGAAAATATGTTTTAGTGAGTTTTCCTACTGGAATAAATCCCTGATAAAAATCTCTCCGTGTAGAAGAGTCAGTACAGATATAGCATAGAGTTAATCACTTCGTCATCGGTACTTTTTACGAGCAAAAGATATATACTGAAGTTAACAACTTACGTGTTGAAAAACCCCAGGTTCGACATTGGCAGATTTGTCGAGTAATTTAACCCACTCTCCCCATGCGGGGAGAGACTAACCTTTGCGCTCAATCCATTTACCTGTGATAAATTTCAATCCACTCTCCCCATGCGGGGAGAGACGTTCCCTCGGGGCAACCTGCGACCCCGGAGAAGCCATTTCAATCCACTCTCCCCATGCGGGGAGAGACTGCGATTGGAGACCTTTAGACAAAAGGCAAATTAATTTCAATCCACTCTCCCCATGCGGGGAGAGACGTTCCCTCGGGGCAACCTGCGACCCCGGAGAAGCCATTTCAATCCACTCTCCCCATGCGGGGAGAGACGTCACATCGCCCGGAGAACGAACAATCACTGTTATTTCAATCCACTCTCCCCATGCGGGGAGAGACGCAACATTTGCAGTTACACCTGTTGTTCCACCGTTATTTCAATCCACTCTCCCCATGCGGGGAGAGACTGAATACAGCGGCTATGTTTTCGAGTACAACAAGCATTTCAATCCACTCTCCCCATGCGGGGAGAGACTCAAGTGATCGTAAAACTCGTTCGGGGTATAGGTATTTCAATCCACTCTCCCCATGCGGGGAGAGACGCAGTTTGCTCTCTTATAGGCTTTGCTACTCTAATTTCAATCCACTCTCCCCATGCGGGGAGAGACATAAGTATCAAATGCATTTCTTATCTCTTCTGTATATTTCAATCCACTCTCCCCATGCGGGGAGAGACACGCTTTAACCGCCGAAAACACCGCCTTACAGCCATTTCAATCCACTCTCCCCATGCGGGGAGAGACTTATTAATCTATTGGATATACCGCATCCGCAAAAAATTTCAATCCACTCTCCCCATGCGGGGAGAGACTGACGCAATTTCAATATAAAAACGATATCTTTGGTATTTCAATCCACTCTCCCCATGCGGGGAGAGACGAGCGGGAGTATTCGCGGGTAACATCAAAGAGCGATTTCAATCCACTCTCCCCATGCGGGGAGAGACTCTTTTGTTTCGTCGGTATCGCTTGGCACATGCAGATTTCAATCCACTCTCCCCATGCGGGGAGAGACCCTTCCAATGCATGTAGCCGAAATACCTCTTGGCATTTCAATCCACTCTCCCCATGCGGGGAGAGACTTGGAAAACTGTGTTGAGGAACTAAAAGGCTATAGGATTTCAATCCACTCTCCCCATGCGGGGAGAGACGCGATAAGTATTACTGGACATACAAATGGACACTTATTTCAATCCACTCTCCCCATGCGGGGAGAGACTTCAGGTCGATATCCTTGCCATCGGTTCGGGTTAGATTTCAATCCACTCTCCCCATGCGGGGAGAGACATGATATTGACAGCGATTTTAGAGCAGTGTTGCCGATTTCAATCCACTCTCCCCATGCGGGGAGAGACGGAGATATTCAAGTATCTCCCACTGCTGATTGAATTTCAATCCACTCTCCCCATGCGGGGAGAGACAGTTATTGCAAAATATGCAACAACTCACGAAGGAATTTCAATCCACTCTCCCCATGCGGGGAGAGACTGAACAGCTCAAAGCACAGCAGACAAGGCAATCCATTTCAATCCACTCTCCCCATGCGGGGAGAGACTGAAAAAATCAGGGCTTTATTGCGCAACATTCATATTTCAATCCACTCTCCCCATGCGGGGAGAGACAGCAAAATTAACTAATAAATCACGTGCTAATTACACTTAAAAGGCAGCATTTTGCACAGAAACAGTAATATCACAGGTCAAAATATATAAACTCTTTCAAATATTTCGACAATATTAGCCTATTTTCTCGGTGCGGATCTGCCCGGCATTTTATGTTAGCTTCACATCCGCACTCGTAAAAGCTTGGATAATTCTTGAATTATCCCAATTACTTTATAACGTCAAAACCCCTTCCAAATCAAAACCTGGTTTTGCGCCAATATGATCAACTTTTGCTTTATAGTTATTGCCTAAATTGTAGAACCGTAAACTGTCCTTTTCCTTGTCGATCAACTTCTCCAGCTTGGCTTTCAATTCTCTGGCCTTGGCAGCATCCAATATACATTCAAACACAGAATGCTGCACACGTTGACCATAATTTGTGCAAACCTTTGCCACCTTCCTGAGCCGCCTTCTACCACTCTCAGTTTCAGTATTGACATCATATGTTATCAGGAGCAGCATTTATTCATTCACCTACTTCCATAAAAACGGTGGATATTCGTCAATGTCACTTCTTATAGTTCTCGCAAGCAGTAAAGCCTGAGCGTATGGTACCAGTCCCCACTCTACTTTTTCTTCCAAAAACGGATGGTTTATTTTCTCCTGCTTACGATTTTGCCATTGTGTTAAAACTGCTTTTCTGGTTTCGTCAGTCATTTCCACCGAACCATTTTCTCTGATAATAAACCCGTCAGCGTTTAACATGCGTTTATTTATCAGCGAAAGGACAAAACGGTCTGCCATAACCGGTCTGAGTTCTTCCATCAGATCAAGCGCCAATGATATCCTCCCGGGCCGATCAGTGTGCAGGAAACCGACATATGGATCAAGCCCAACAGTTTCCAGAGCTGAAGCAGTATTATTTGCTAACAGCGTGTAAACAAACGACAATAAAGTGTTGACACGATCCATCGGTGGCCTTTTGTTCCTTCCCCTGAAATAAAAATGCTCCTTTTGCTGTAATATGAGATCATCAAGCACTGAAAAATACAATGATGCGGCCTCACCCTCGTAGCCACGCAACTGTTCAGTCGATGTACATTCTCGGATCAGCTCTATAAAATTCTGAAGCTGAGAAGATACCTTTTTTAGCTTTTCGCAGTCAACACTGAGAGAATGTTCCCTGGTAGCTCTCTCTATTACCCATCTTGCATTGAACACCTTGCCAATGATGAAATTTTTCGCAATTCTGCAGGATAACTCAGGATTATCTGAAATCCGGTATTGTTCCTTTCGCAGTGTAACATTCCCATATACCTTTCCTGTAACTCTGGCAAGAAATCTGCCGTTGGGGTTAAGAAAGCACAATGAAATATTGCGGTTTGCGCATTCACCCATTAAGGCCGGACTTGCTCCAGTATAACCAAATGCTACTATCCCTTCAAGGTTGTGCAGCGGTATTCTGCCTAAAACCTTATCCTGATTGAGAACTACCATCGTTTCTCCGTCAAGGGACAGATATGAATCAGCAGATGTGACATATAGCGTATTAAGTAGCTTTTTCACTGATCTCCTCCTTAAGCATTTGATTTATAAAGGTACCTGCTCTCTTGTTTTTACACAAAACGGGCAGACATATATCCTTTAGTGAACATGCCTTACATTGCTTTGTAGGCTTCACTTTTGGTGTATATCTGCGGTTATAATAATGGTGCATTTCTGTAAACACACTTCTTACTTTATCACGTATTTCCTGTGTAATTGGAACTTCGACCCTGTGCCGTGTCTCACCGTAATACAGATATGCCGATTTTATAGAACAACACAGCATTTCTTCCAGGCAAATGGCCTGAGCAGCCAATTGCAAGCGATCCATATCAGTTTCTTTGGGACGGCCCTTCTTGTATTCGATCGGGCAGGGTAAATACCTGCCCTCCCGACCGAATAAATTAACACCATCTTCAGCCCGATGGAATTCGACGACATCACATACACCGTACACACCAAGTTCTTTTGAAAACACAGGCAGTCCACGTGTGATTATAATGTCACCGCGGGTTTCAGTTTTCAACGAATCATGAGCATTTGCATGCATGATGTGTCCTTCCACCGTCCGCAGGTTCTCTTCCCATTGCTGCTCAATATGAATCAGCGCCCATTGCCTCCGGCAGAATATGAAATGCTGAATACCTGAAAGACTAAGGTAATCATCTTCTTTATACTGCATCACAGCAACCTCTCAAGAGTGACGCCCTGAGGGATTTCTTCCTCATTGACGTCAATATTGTAGTCATGGAAACTCCTCGGAACGATCACCCCTTCCTTCTTCACAGCAGTTATAGCTTCAAAAAGCTTATAAGCCGGACAATTCCCATATACGCTGTCATGTTTGAATACGAATAAAGCCCTAGAAGCCATTTTCCCTCTGGCAGCCGAATGGTCGAAATCGAACATATTTATTAGAGCTTCCCAAAGAAGTTTAAGGTCATCGTTTGTAAATCCTGTTCCCCCGGTCTCTTTTTGTGCCAGGCAGGGAGAAATGAATCCATCAACCCTGTACAATGCATAAGGCACGATATTCTTTCTTCCCATCTTTGAGCTTTTCTCCCCTTCATTTGCATATGTACAGCTTGTAATGCCAATCTCCTGAGGAGCTATGATATCTATGCTCTTAGCAAACCCCAACTGAACCGGGCCTCTAACCTGCCCGCAGTTATAAGCCAAAGTCATCACTGCTCCGAATGCACGAATATCATAGAAATTTTGGCACATGAAATCTGTCAGTTTCTTATATTCCTCTTTTTCTGGTTCATCTGCCGTAACCTTACCGTTTTTCTCCGGTGCCTTGACATTGCATTTCTCATATGCCCATTTTCTGTTCGTATCAAGAGGAATCCCATTCCTTACATAAATTTTGTACCCTTCGCCATCCTGCTTTACGAAGTCAACGTAATTCCTGATTTTCCTTTTCAGACAGACGTCAGTTATGATACCGTACCCTGTTTCTGCATCCCTTCTTGGCA
>ENA-UPSB01000570-UPSB01000570.1-bioreactor-metagenome-genome-assembly--contig:-NODE-570-length-58914-cov-16.062743_pt1 | contig 58914 bp, 53 predicted proteins | sample MGYA00238182_ERZ773286 | MGnify/ENA primary metagenome ERZ773286 (study PRJEB29026, sample SAMN07631240) | bioreactor metagenome | isolation source: Switchgrass digestor | place: USA: Dartmouth...
AAGTGACATTTTCACAGAAACATTTAAGGGTGACATTATCACAGAATAACTACATCTTTGCCCCGAAATTTATTGACAAAATAATTATTAGCTTTATACTATTTTTGGTGATTAATCCATAGTTCTTTAGGCAAGCTAAATCATTGCAAAAAATCACCAAGGAGGGATTAAAATGAAAAAATGGTTAGTTTTATCGTTCCTTTTCCTCTGGGTATTAGTAATAGTGGGCTGCACTCCTTCTACTCCCAGCACCACTCCAACTCCCACCCCTACTTCCGCTCCCAACTTAACTGAAGCACCTACTTTGATTACAGTATCCGATGGGACAAAAACTCTCCAGAGCGGAGATCCAGTGATGTTCAGTAGAACCATAACTTTTACCGGTCAAGGTCCAGCTAATGCTGTTATTCGGATACGGCAAGGAGAAACAATAATAGGTACTACTACTACCGATGACGCAGGAAGCTTTACCTGGAGCTGGAATTCCGGTACCACGGAAGGGACTTTTGTTTTTAATTTTACTGCTAAAGTTCCCGACCGAGAAGAAAGTACTTCCACCCCCTTTACTATTGTGGTAGATGGAACTAAACCCTATCTTAGCTCTGCTTTAGCTAAAGCAGATCCGCTGCTTGGGTCAACGCCAACTATAACGGTTAGCTTTAACGAGGCTATTGTAGTAAGCGATATGAATCTATTTACCTTAGTTCCTGGCTACTGGGTGGCAGGAGCTGGAGGGACTTCCCATTTTACTCTCACTACCATTCAATTAGCTGATGATCAAAAAACAGTTACTCTAACTGGTAACTGGATGAGTGACCAGTTAATCGCCGGAGACCTCTTGGAGGTTGTTTTTGTCCCAGCAGGTTCTTTAAGCGTCACTGATAAAGCAGGAAATCCTTGCACCTCTCCTACAATTGTATATGGAGTCGTCTCTCCTTGAGTGTTGAAGGAGAAAGAAAGCAATTTGCCTTCCTCGAGAAAATACTCGAGGAAGGCAAATTTAGTCCAATATTCCCCAAGCAATTAAAACAACATCTTAAAGTTTAGCTTTTTCTCCGTATTTCCATCCTGCTTTTTCCATTTCCTGAATAAATTTCACCACACAATCTACTAAAGCCTTAAACATCTTTTCTCCCTTTTCTTGAGTACCTTTAGTAGGGTCACCAGTAGCTCCGTAAGGGGTGATTTCACTAAATTTCCACTTAATATCCAAATTATCAGGAAGATCAGGAACTATCCCCCGCGCATTTTCCATCCGAGTGAGCTGAGGATAGAGATGTAAAACGATGGAAGTTTCTCCTTCTCCTGCATGCCCTAACCCTCCCCACGCCTCAAAAGTTTGAGGAGGGAGTAATTCTCCAGCTTTTACCCACCAGGTATCTAAGGAAGCAATAAAAGAATCGGGATATTTTATTTTAATCGAGCGAGATGCTATTTCGATAGGAGCAATATTACCATCGTGTCCATTGATGATAATAATATGGTTAATCCCCTGTCTTATAGAAGAATCCAGAATATCTTTTAATACTTCTACCAGAACTTCAGGTCGAAGAGTCAAAGTAAAAGGAAAGTCATCATAATGGAAACTCACCCCATAAGTTACAGGAGGTAAAACTAAAAGTCCCTCTACTTCTTTAGCGACTCCTTCTGCAATAGCTAAAGAAACCAAAGTGTCAGTGCCGAAAGGCAGGTGAAAACCATGATTTTCTGCCGACCCTACTGCTAAAATAGCCTTATCAAATTGACCTTCTTTAAAATCGGTATAAGTAAGATGAGGATGAAAATATTTCTTTTCCATCTTTTATTCCTCCTTTTAAAGGATTCTAGCCTATCTTGGAATAACGCTTTCCCATTATTCCTTCTGGCCTCCAGAGCATAATCACAATTAGTAACGTAGCGTAAATTAACTCTATCAACCCATAAATCTGTAACCCTTCTTCTACCGGCTTCAGGACATAGCGCAAAGCAATGAGAGATATTGCTCCCACTATTGGTCCAGAGGTAGTACCCATTCCTCCTACAACGAGCATAGTAACAATTTGAAAAGTCAGAAAAAAGGAAAATTCAAGAGGGCGAATAGCCTTAGTAAAGTGGGCATAAAGCCCCCCTGCTACTCCAGCAAAAAAAGCCCCCACTACAAAAGATAAAAGTTTATATTTCATAGGATAAATACCTAAAGCTTGAGCGGCAGTTTCATCTTCCCTAATAGCCAGCATTGCTCGGCCAAAACGAGAATTTACCAGTCTCCAAATTACATAGACAGAGATAAATAACCACAGATATGTCCAGTAAATATTAGTATAAGAAGGAATAGCGTTAATTCCCATAGAACCTCGAGTAATCCCCCGCAGAGTTTTAGCAAAAGTAGTAATAATTACCATAAAGCCCAAAGAAGCTACGGAAAGATAGTGTCCCCGCAAACGCAAAACAGGCAATCCTATTAAAAGAGCAGATAAACTGGCCAAAGCACCTCCAGCTAAAAGAGCCAAGAAAAAAGGCCAAGAATGTTCCGGCCCTCCCAAAAACGCAGGAAGAAGAGGAAGCTCATAAGCTTCTCGCAAATGGAGGGGGAAAGCCAACAGAGTAGAAGTATAAGCACCTATAGCCATAAAAGCAGCATGACCCAGGGAGAAAAGTCCAGTATATCCGTTGGTGAGATTCAAACTCACAGTAGTAATAGAATAAATACCCATTAAAATCAGAATATGAACTAAATATCGGTTTAATAGATGGTCAGCCAAGAAAACTCCTCCTAAAAGGATTAATCCTCCCACTAAAAACCATAACTCAGGATTTTTAACTTTTCTCATACTCGCACCTCTTCCTTAACTCCCATAATACCCGAGGGCTTGATGAGCAAAACTAAAATCAAGATAGCGAACACCATTCCGTCTCGATATTCAGAAAAAGAAGTAGGCAAGAAAGCAGTAGATAAAATTTCAGCTAAACCTAAAACAAATCCCCCCACCATTGCTCCAGGAATACTTCCCACTCCTCCTATTACTACTGCCACAAAAGCTTTCACTCCAGTTAAAAATCCCATATCGTAAGAAATTTGCCCATATTTAGCTCCCCACATAAAACCGGTAAAAGCAGCCAGGGCTGAGCCCAAAACAAAGGCTACGGAAATCACCCGGTTAATCTCTATCCCCATAATACTGGCCACTTCTAAGTTTTCCGCTGTAGCTCGCATAGCTATGCCCATTTTGGTTTTTTTAATAAATAAATGAAAACACCACATGATGACCACAGAAGCTCCAATAACAAATATGTCTATTGTCCTAAAAGTCAGAAACGAAGTCTTAAAAATAGTGGTGAGGTAAGAAGGAGCTTTAAAAGCGTAGGGTTGAGGAGAAACTACCATTTTCATAAAATTTTCAATAAAAGTATAAAAACCCAAAGAAGTAATAAGGAGAGCAACCTCTGGTCCTCCTCGCAATTTGCGATAAGCTACTATGTCTAAAACTAAGCCCATTAACCCTCCAAAACCCAGAACTAAAAATATGGCCGCCACCAAGGGGAAACCAAAGCGAACCAAAACAAAATAAGTGAAAAACGCTCCCAAAGTAATTAATGCCCCATGGGCAAAATTGATAAGTCGTAGAATACCATAAACCATTGTCATTCCTAAAGCTAAAAGAGCATAAATACAACCTAAAATTACTCCATTCATAGTCTGTTGCAAGAAATAACCCAAAGAAAACATATTAGCCTCCCAGATAAGCTTTTTTTACATCTTCCTGAGACTGCACTTCATCAGCTTTTCCTTGAACCTTTACTTTACCAGTCTCCAAAAGGTAAGCGTAATCACAAACTTTTAAAGCCATAGTAGCATTTTGTTCCACTAATAAAATGGTTACTCCTTCCTGACGGATATTAGTAATGAAAGCGTATAATTCCCTAACTAAAAGTGGAGCTAATCCCAGAGAGGGCTCATCTAAGAGCATCAAAATAGGGCGAGACATTAAACCTCGTCCTAAAGCTAACATTTGTTGCTCTCCTCCACTTAAAGTTCCCGCAACCTGTTCCTTCCTTTCTTGTAAACGAGGAAAAAGGCTATAAACCCGGCTCAGGTCTTTTTCTATTCCTTCTCTATCAGAGCGGTGATAAGCTCCTAAAAAAAGATTTTCCTCTACCGAAAGACGATTAAAAATTCCTCTCCCCTCAGGTACTAAAGTTATTCCCAATCTCACTCGTTGAGGAGGAGAAAAAAAGTTGATATTTGTACCCTGATAATAAATGTTTCCCTCTGCAGGCCTGGTAACTCCCATAATAGTTTTCAAAATAGTAGTTTTACCTGCTCCATTAGCTCCTAAAAGAGCGACGATTTGTCCCTCTTGAACTTCCAAACTAACATTTCGCACTGCAGGGATAACTCCGTATTTCACCGTTAAATTTTCTATCTTAAGCAACCACATCACCTGTTCCCAAATAGGCTTCAATTACCTGGGGGTCATTCTGCACTTCTTCTGGCCTCCCCACCGCAATAATTGACCCATAATTAATAACCTGAATTACTTCAGCTAATCCCATAACCAAAGGCATCCTATGTTCTACAATGACTAAGGTAAGTTGGAACTCTTCTTTAATTCTTCTTATTAACTCTGCTAAATCTTCCGCTTCCTGAGTATTCATACCCGCTGAAGGTTCATCTAAAAGAACCACTTGAGGATTGGTCATCAATGCTCGAGCAATATCCAGCTTTCTCTGTAAACCGTAAGGGAGACTAGAAGATATCTCTTCCTGATAAGGGAGAAGATCAAAAACTTCTAAAATATAATCCACTCTTTTTTCAATATCCCTTTCCTCCCGGAAAAAGGAGGGAAAACTGAACAAACTACTCCAAAAGTTACACCGGGCATGAATATGAGAAGCAATTTTTAAATTCATTTCCACAGTCAGCGAAGAAAAAAGCCTTAAATTTTGAAAAGTACGGGTTAGACCCAAAGCAGCAATCTGGTCAGGACGCCAAAACGTGATATCCTTTCCTTTAAAAATTATTCTCCCTCGAGTGGGCTTGGTTATTCCGCTAATCAAATTAAAAATAGTGGTTTTACCCGCTCCATTAGGTCCAATTAAACCATAAATACTACCTGGGAGTAACTTTAACTGATAATCACTTACTGCAGTTAAACCTCCAAAATTCTTCCATAAGTTTTCTACCTGTAATATGAAATCCGCCATTTTTTCTCTCCCTATAAAAAGAAGGCGAGCTCAGAGCTCGCCTTCTTTTTATTACTTAGCAATAGCAGGGTCAGGCAAGTATTGAGGAACAATTTGTTTTACAGTAGCAAATTTCCCATCCTTAACTTCCACTATAGCCACTGACTTATCAGGTATCTGGCTACCTTCCCGGTAAGAGATAACACCCGATACTCCTTGAAAATCTTTAATTTGAGATAAGCCTTCTGGAATTTTTTTGGGGTCATCAGTGCCTACTATTTCTATGGCCTTAGCTAGAACCTTTAAGGTATCATAGCCCAGAGCAGCAAAGGCATTTTCCGGAGGATTACCAAACATAGCTCCATAGGCTTCCTTAAACTGCTGAACAATAGGGCTGGGGTCTTCTAAAGACATATGAGTGGCAAAAACCACTCCCTCTGCATATTCTCCACCAGTTTCTACTAAAAGAGGAGTATCAAAACCATCTTCACCAAAGATAGGAACAGTCACTCCCCCTTCTCTAATCTGTTTAGCAATCAAGCCACAATTGCTGGGGATACCTCCCACATAAACACAATCCACCTCTCCCCGATCTTGATATTCCTTAAGGCGAGCTACCATGCTGGAAAAATCTGTCCAGCTAGTTTCAAAGTAATCTTCATAAGCTACTTCTCCACCATAATGCTTAAAGGCATCAGCAAAATAAGCACAAACTGCTACACTGAAGTCCACTGCTGTGTCTACCCAAATAGCAGCTTTTTTAAGTCCCAAATCATTTACTGCATATTCAGCAACAGCTGCTGCCTGAGCATTATCACCGAAACAAGCCAACCAGGCACCAGTACGCTCTGGAATGCGAGGGTGAGTAGCCCCAGGAGTAATAAAGGGAACTCCATATTCTCGAGCCAACGGAGCGGCAATATTTACCCAGTGAGTATCACAATAACCCATCAGAGCACACACTTTTTCATTTTCCACCAGTCTGATTACTGCTGCTACTGTTTCTGCTTCATCAGCCTTAGTATCTACTACCTTAAGCTCAATTGGCCTACCCAAAACTCCACCTGCTTGGTTAATTTCTTCAGTTGCCAGCTTAACCCCATTAAGAGCTGGAGTGTCAATAGAAGCCCAAGCTCCAGTAAGACCCATTACCACTCCCACTTTAATAGGTTCCTGAGCATAAGCCAAAGACATGCTTCCCACTAAAAGAAACGCCAAAATTATAGTTAGTAATTTTTTCATAACTTCACCTCCCCAATATTATTTGTAATTTTATACTCTTTTAAAACCCTTTAGTCAACATATAAAATGGTTTTTCCATTCCTTTTGTCCAATAAGCTAAAGGTAATACCCCTTCATTGGCACCCCAGCCTATTTTCCCCTGGTTATTAACCGCAATAGCCCCACAAAATATTTTCTTTTCTCGAGCTAATTCCATAACCTTATTTACCGCCTCTTGAACATCTAATTTTTCCATTCCCTCTCCAATTCGTCGAGCTAAACCCCACCTTGCTATTTCCTCTCCCTCACCAGTCATAGATACCGCTCCAGCAGGACAAGCAAAAGTTCCACAACCTATTAGGGGAGTATCTCCTACTCTTCCGGGAAGCTGCATTTTCACACCCCCGGTTGAAGTCCCGGCTGCCAAGCGACCTTTTTCGTCCTTAACTACCGCACCTACTGTTCCCCAGTGAGTTTCTTGTAATTTTTCTTTGGCTTTTTCTAAGTAATAGTTATAGATAGGATTTTGATCTTTCTCTGCTTCATTAATAGATTCCAGCAAGGTTCTCATAGTTAATTCTGCTACCGGGTTATAAGGTTCAAATCCCAAAAGATGAGCAAACAAGTTAGCTCCTTCTCCCACAAGGAGTACATGACGAGTTCTCTCCATTACTGCTCGAGCGACAGAAATAGGGTTTTTAATGTTTTTAATAGCTGCTACTCCCCCGCAAGAATAATCATCTTTCATCACACTAGCTGACATTTCTACCTCCCCTAAAAGGTTAGGGAAAGAACCAGTCCCAGCATTTAAACGAGGATCGTCTTCCAAGATTTTTACTGCGCTTTCCACTCCATCAATAGCTTCTTTTTCTTCCATTGTCTTACGGGCCACTTCACAAGCTCTAATTAAAGCATCCGAAGCTGAAAAATCTTTTTCTGATAATCCTCCATGAACTATTATGACCATTTTATCCTACCCTTCTTTTTTATCACTAATAAAATCTACATATTATATAGCATAGGGGAAGAGGGGTTTTGAAAGCAAAAGAGAGTCAGGTAAACAGAGATAACTGTTCCATTCTTTTTAACTTTTTACCATCCATAAGAATAAAGGGAAGAGCTCTATTTATCAGCACTCCCAATTTAGAGAGTTCCTTAGGGTCACGAAAGGTTATCTCCCGGCGTAGTTTCATAATTCGTCGCGCTGAAGTTATTCCTATACCCGGTACTCGAATTAAAGCTTCCCAGGGAGCAGAGTTTACTTCCACGGGAAAAAATTCAGGGTGGTTGTTAGCCCACAAAATTTTAGGGTCAAGAGACAAAGGAAAATTACCTTCCTCATTAAAAACCAGCTCTTCAAAAGAAAACTTATATTGGCGGAGTAAAAAGTCAGCCTGGTATAGACGATGTTCTCGCCAGGTAGACACTGGAGGCTTATAAGAAAGAGGAGTATCGGCAACTGGCTGAAAAGCACTGTAGTAAACTCGGGCTAAACCAAATTGCCCGTAAAGTTGAGAAGAAGTTTGCATAATCTCTCTATCGGTTTCCCTGCTTCCTCCTACTACCAACTGGGTAGTAATCCCTGCCGGGGTAGAAACTCCTCTTTCTTTTTGGCTCTTGAACCATTGAAATTTCTGCCAGATACGAGAAAAATTCTTTTGAGGAGCAATCTCCTGAAGATTTTGGGGATTCGGAGCTTCTAAATTAACTGATACTCGGGTAGCCAGTTTAATAGCTTCTTCTAAATAACTATTGCTTACATCAGGCAATATTTTGAGATGAAGATAACCAGAAAAATGGAGACGATAACGAAGGATTTCTGCCACTTTCAACATTTCGTTCATAGTCCAGGAAGGGCTTTTATCTACAGCAGAGCTTAAAAAAATACCTCTTACCATTCCCTTTTGGTAAAGACACCAGAAAAGATTAGATAGTTCTTCAGCAGAAAAAGAAGTAATAAGATGGTCTCTACCTCCCCGATTAGCACAATAAAAGCAATTGTGCATGCAATTATTAGAAAGGAGGATTTTAAGAATATTTACTCTTTTCCCATTACCGGGAAGACTAACTGGATAAATCCAGCCTCCCTGAGGATTACGCCTCCTCGATTCCTCTCCTCCACATGCTCCGCACAAATCGAAACGAGCTCCATCTCCTAAAATCTTAACCTTATGGTCTAAATCTAAAGAGAGCTTACTCATTTTTATCCCTTACTTATTTTACTCCAATTAATTCATTTTAACTATAAACCCCATCAAACCTGCTAAACTATATCTTGAGCATTCTCTATTTAGTTGGCACAGAGACTACAAACAAAATAATTTGACATCATAGTAATCTCTAGGTTGTCGGCACGAAGATGTACAACGTTTTACAACTTTCCTGTATCGTCTGACTCAGGGATGTCAATGACTTCCTCAATACTCAAGCCTCTAACATGCTCGGTCTTAACCCAATGTTTTTGGTCTCGGGATAAAAAGAGAGAGTAAAACACAATGGGTATCCAAGTAATACCATACCAGGCATAATAAAGGAGGTAGATAACATATTTTAAAGTAATCTTCCCTTCTCGCAAGGAAGGACCTATAATTATTTGATAAACACTTTGCAAAAGAGCAAAGGGCGTCCACCAATACCAAAAAAAGAATAAACCTGGCATAGGGGTAATTATTATCCAGCGTGACACTTCGAAAATAGTTAGAGCAAAGCTCGAAATGATAGTAAAAGGAGTCAAAAGATAAAGGAAGTAATCCAGATATTGAAAACGAAGAGTTTTTAAGAATTGAATTAGTAATTTAGGTCCATAATGCCATCCTACCCAGTAATGGCCTTGCATCCATCGTAATCTCTGGCGATGAGAAGCCAGATAAGAAAGAGGTTTTTCATCGTAAGTTATTGCCCACTCATTCCAATGCACTTTTCCTCCAGAAAGAATTAACTTAGTGCTGAATTCCAGATCTTCAGTCAAACTTTGAAGGTCCCAACCCAAACGCTTAATACAGGGAACAGTAATGAGTAAGCCTGTCCCTCCTAACGTAGCTGATAACCCCCAGTTAGCTCGGGCCAATTGCCAGAAACGATTAGTATACCAGTAAGCTAAAGCATAAACTTTAGTAAGCCAAGAATCAGAAAGATTTTTGGTATCCAGGTAGCCCTGAACTGCTTCTGCTTCAGGATGAGCTTCCAAATAATCATTCATTCGAGAGAGAAAATCAGGATGAGCTAAATTATCAGCATCAAATATAACTACTGCTTCGTAATTATCAAGAGGAATAGCGTCTAATGCCCAGCGAATATTCTGAGTCTTCCCCGGATGGAGAGGATCGTTACGCAATAAAGCCATTCCGCCGCATTGCCTCACAATCTCGGGAGTAGCATCGCTACAAGCATCACAAGCCACATAGATATCAAAGAAATCTCGGGGGTAGGTTTGTTTATTGAGGCTATCTAACAAAGAGCCAATAACCTTTTCCTCATTATGAGCAGGAATTAAAACCGCAAAACGCCGCAGAGAAGAAGCTGGAGGCAAAGGTTTTGCTGGCCAAAAACCACGAAAACTTATAATTGTTTGATAAATTCCATAGATACAAAAAAAGATAATCACCCACTGAACAAAATTAAGTTCTAATAACTGAAAACGAGGAAAAAATAACCAATGCAATGTATCATCTCCTATGGTATAGCTTCAAAAGAAAAAGTTCGCTTAATTAGTATAATCTTTTACATACAGATATATATTGTACTTACTATCTACATTAGCTGGCTCCCAATCCTTTAAGTCCCAAAAATAGGAAACAATGCGAGTTCCCGGCTTTAGCTCTCGCTGAAATTTTTCCTGCAAAAGTTCATTTACATGAGAATACAAAAATATAGCCACTACATCTGCTTCTTTTAAATCTACTTGATGGAGATTACCAAAAATCACTTTTACCCGACGGGAAAGACCTTTAGTCCAAACTTTTAACAAGGCTAAAAAATAAAGCCAGGGATTAAGCTCTACCCCTACTGCTCGAGCGCCAAACTCTTGTGCGGCACAAATAATAATTCTCCCGTCTCCACAACCTAAATCATACACTACCTCACCAGGTTTGACATTTGCCATTTCTAACATTCTTCTCACTCTCTTCATATCTGTAGGCTGCCAGGGAATACCATTAAAGAAAACAGGGAAAAACCAGAAAAAAAACAAAAGAGCCACAATAATTAAAAATAATCCTATGCCCCAGAGCACAGCTTTTAGCTCACAAATTTTTCCGCCAAATAAGAACTACGAACAAAAGGACCACTGGCTACTCCTCGAAAACCTAAAGAACGAGCCACGTCTTCATACCAGGCAAAGACTTGAGGAGATACATACTCCCTAACTTCTAAGTGTCGAGGAGAAGGACGGAGATACTGACCAATAGTAACAACATCACACCCTACTTCTCTTAAATCTTTTAAAACCTCTACTACCTCTTCTCTTTTTTCCCCCAAACCTACCATTAAACCTGATTTAGTAATAATGGAAGGGGCGATTTCTTTTACTCTCTTAAGTAGAGTTAATGACCTCTCATATGAGGCCAGGGGTCGCACCGTAGGATAAAGACGAGGAACGGTTTCTACGTTGTGGTTAAAAACTTCTGGGTTTTCTTTTACCACTATCTGCCAGCTCTCTTCTCTACCCTGGAAATCAGGAGTAAGGACCTCCACAGTAGAGAAAGGGAGAATCTGATGTATTTCTCGAATGGTAGCTGCAAAATGAGAAGCACCCCCATCGGGAAGGTCATCTCGAGTAACTGAGGTAACAACTACATGCTTCAATCCCAGACGTCGGGATGCCTCTCCTACTCTTTTTGGTTCTTCAGGGTCTAAGGGTTGAGGCATTCCTTTTTCTACGGCACAAAAGCGACATCCCCTAGTACAGATGTTACCCATAATTAGAAAAGTGGCTACTTTCCTTTTAAAACATTCTCCCCGATTGGGACAATGAGCACTTTCACAAACAGTATGAAGAGAAAGAGATTGGAGTACATTCTGAGTTTCTTCTCCTTCTCCTAAAGAAACTCTCTTTTTTATCCAGGAAGGTAAACTGCTCAAATTTGCAATCTCCTTTCTTTTCCCAGAAAAAAATCATCTCTGGATATTTCTTCCATTTTAAATCCCAAAACTTTTCCTAAGTCTTGAGCCAAGAGCTCTTCCATCTCTTCTCTATCTTCCAGAGAATAAGACTTACCAGTGATGCGCTCAAGAGAAGTTACCCCCTTATCCGAAATACCACAGGGAATGATGTAACTAAAATGAGGAAGAAAAGTGGAAATGTTAAGAGCAAAACCATGATAAGTAACCCATCTTTTTACTGCTATTCCTATAGCAGCAATTTTCTGGGGCGTTTCTTGATTGACCCACACTCCAGTATAAGGGGGGAGACGAAAACCTTCTACCTTAAATCTTTTCAAAAACTGGATAAGAACTTCTTCTAAAGAGCGCAAGAAAAGGTGAACATCTTTTTGCCAAAAATTAAGATTTATTATAGGATAACCAACGATCTGCCCTGGTCCATGGTAGGTAATATCTCCTCCTCTTTCTATTTCATACACTTTAATTCCCTCTTTTTCTAAGACGCTTTTATCTACTAGAAGGTGGCTTCGAGAAGCTCCTCTTCCCAAGGTAAAAACTGGAGGATGTTCTATTAAAAGAAAAAGGCCGGGAATGTTTTCTCTTTCTACTTTTTCTCGGAGATTTAACTGCAGCATATGAGCAAACGAGTAATCCACTTGTCCTCCTCGGACAAACCAAAGCTTCTCCACTTATCCTATCACGACTTTGTTAGATATAAATTGGCGGAGAGGGTGGGGTTCGAACCCACGAGGCGAGTTTTAACTCGCCTAATCGCTTAGCAGGCGACTGCCTTCAGCCACTCGGCCACCTCTCCGTTTTCTGTTAGTATATCACATTTTTTTATTTTCTCAACTTCTGAACTTAACTGGGATAGTGTCAACTCATTGTAGGAGTATTTTTCTCCTTTTTACCTTAAACTGAGAGCTTTTCCTTGTTTTTTCACCCCATCACTCTAAAACTATATTTAATTAAGACCAGAGGCTTTTTAAAAAAGCTAATCCATTTTTTGCTAGGGTGTCTTCATCTTTTTCTAATGGTCTCCAAATAGATGAAGCTCGAGCAATTTCCTTCACTCCAAAAGCAAAGCTTTCAATAACTACATATCGGTTATAGCCAATTTTGTTTAGCGCATCTTTGACTTCACCCCAGTTAATATGACCAGTTCCAGGGGTTCCTCGATCGTTTTCGCAAGCATGGAAATGAGCTAAATCATTTCCAATCAACTCAATGGCTTCGCCTAAATGTTTTTCTTCAATATTCATATGGAAGGTGTCAAGGTGAGCTTTAACAGCATTGTGGTTAACATCTTTGATTAGTTCTTTCAGGTCAGAAGCAATGTTCATAAAGCTATTCTCAAAACGGTTCAATGTTTCTAAAGCAATAGTAACACCCCGTTTCTGAGCATAATCTCCTAATTCACTAAGCCCCTCAATGGCTCTCTCCCACTCAACTGCTTTCTCTTCTGGATTTACTAAACAAGTTTTCCCCACTGCAGAATAAACAGGACCGCAAAGAACCGGTGCTTCAAGCTCGCTGGCGTAGTCTAAACACTGTTTTACATAATTTTTTGAATTTTGGCGTTTTCGCAACTCTTCGCTGATAAGGTCACGATCTAAACCAAAAACTCCACAAGTAGCAACTTCTAAACCACTATCTTTTATAATAGATTTTAATTTTTTAATATCAATTAAATCAGGTTGTTCAAAAGCTATTTCTATAACATCAAATCCTAAATCGGCTACTCTTTGTACTACATCAAATACTTCGGTTCGAAAAGGTGATACCCATATAAATGTGTTAACACCAAATTTCAATTTAATAGCCTCCTTTAATTTATTGGCTTTTCTTTGTTAGACTCAGATTCTATTTTATCAAGTTATAATATGGGCCTTACGCCAATCGGAAGGAGTTAATCCCGTCTCTTTCCGGAATGCTTTGGCAAACTGCTGGGTACTGTTGAATCCCAATTGTATAGCTACCTCTGTTATTGAATACTCTTCATGCAAAAGCATACACTTACTCCTTTGTATTCTTAGGGCAGTGAGATATTTTTTGGGAGCTAATCCTACTTGAGATTTGAAAAGTTTCCGAAAGTATTGAGGAGAAAGGCCCTTGTTCTGAGCCAGGTCTTGAATGTGGATAGTCTCATGACTGTGTTTGCACATAAAGTCAATGATTTCTTCGATTACTTGTTCTTGTCTTGAAGCTACATGATATTGGGGAATAAAACATGAATTGCGTAATAGCAGGACAATAATTTGATGAAGAATAGAACAACATTGTACTTCAGCTAAAGGCAGAGCCCGGGCTATTTCTCTTTGAAGCTGATGACAAAGGTCCAAAAAAATACTTATTTCTAACTCTGAAAGGATAAATTGCCCCAGAGGAGGGACATTGGTTAGTTGATGGATAAACTTATCTTCGAGGTAGGGGAATTGAACCACGACAAACTCTACGCCACAGCAAGGATCAGCCGCAAAATCGTGAACTACACCGCTAGGAATAAAAAACACATTTCCTGTCTTGAAGTGGTAGTTTACCGTATCAACCCGAACTATACAGCTTCCTGACTTAACTAAGTTTATCTCTAATTGGGGATGTCTATGAGGAGCAACTCGCCACCCTGGAGGATAAGGAGGTTCCAAAATAACAGTATACTCAACAATGTCTTGTTTAAAAGGAAGGTCAATAGCCATATTATCTCCCTCCTAAATTTTTAGCTTTTTGCAGTATATCATATTGTTTCCTTTTTGACACTTAAAAGAGCGAAAAAAGGTTGCATACCAAAATAATGCGATATATCATATGGGTAGGGCAACACTAATATTTTTGAAGGGAGGAAAAAGCATGAAAAAGTTAGCTTATATGGTAGTGCTGGGGTTGGTTGCGGTATTCTTCCTGGGTAGTATGCCGGTTGGGGCAAAAGACCTTGTATATGGATATGTCACACCTGGCCCAGACACGTGGTACCGAAAGGATGTAGAGGGTTTTCAATATGCTGCAAGCCTTGCTGGGGTTGAAGTTGTAGTATTGAATTCCGATTATGATACGGAAAAAGAAATATCCAACATTCAAACTCTTATTAATATGGGTGTTGATGGAATGTGTATCTTTTCCTTTAACCCTAATGGAGCAACAATTGCAGCTAGAGAGTGCGAACGAGCTGGTATTCCTCTTGTAGTTACTGATAATGTGGGGCAGGTTCTCAAGTCAGATTATGATGTGGTAGCGTGTATCGACTTTGATTGGAAAGGAATGGGTGAAAACGTAGCTAACTATATTGCTCAAAATTATCCAGGAGAAAAAATTGCTTGTATTATGGGTCTTTTTGAGCATGTTCCTGTCCAGATTTTCCGTCAGTCTTTTGAACCTAAAGTAGAAGAATTAGGACAGAATGAAATTGTTGCTATCCGGGATGGACAGTACACTCCTACAGTAGCTGTAGATCAGGTACAAGATCTCATTGAATCTGGCTATGACTTTTCTGTTCTCTTTATTTTTAATGAAGAAATGGCAGCTGCAGTGGTACGGACACTTAAGGCTCGAGGGCTTTTAAATAATCCTATCAAAGTTGTCACTACAAATGGTGCACCTTATGGTATTGAGCTTATTAAAGAAGGTAGTATTCAGTATTCAATTTCTACCTCTCCAGGTTGGGAAGGATTTGTTTCATTCCTAGCCCTTCATGCTTATACTCAGGGGAAAATTACTGAGAAGAACCAGCAAATCCTTTTGCCCAATACTCCGATTACACCTGAAACCATTGATGACAAGAAGAAAGTTGTTCCCTGGGACGTGGATCCAGTTTGGCTGGAACTCACCCACGAGTATTTCCCTCAATACGACGGTCTGTACTGAGAAATATCTACAAAAGAAGGTAGAGACCTCTCTACCTTCTTTTGTAGATTAAGGAGTGAATTCTGTGTTAGAAAGAGAAACTCCACTTGTTTATCTTAAAAATATTACCAAGATATATGGTTTTCATAAAGCTTTAAATAATGTTTCCTTTGACCTCAATAAAGGTGAAGTTCACTGTCTGGTTGGGGAAAATGGCGCTGGTAAATCGACACTGATCAAGATCCTTTCAGGAGCAATAGCGCCCGATGCAGGAGAGATATACATAAATGGACAACACTTTCGCTCTCTTACTCCCCGGCGGGCTATAGAATTAGGTATATCAACTATTTACCAGGATGCAGAATTGGTTGATTCTCTTACAGTAGCAGACAACATTTTTTTGGGAAGTGAATTATCGTCAAAAGTTTCCTTTTTAGTAGATAAGAAGAACCAAATTAAAAGAGCTCAAGAAATCATTTCAACTTTACACTTACCCCTGGTTGCTGACATGATGGTAGAGGAACTTTCTGCTTCTCAAAGACAAATGCTCCAAATCACCAAAGCTCTTTATCGAGAAGCAAAAGTTATCATTATGGATGAACCGACAAGCTCTTTAGGAATGGAAGAAAAACCGGCACTTATGAGTATAATAAGAGAATTACGCGATAGAGGGATAGGGATTATATATATCTCGCATTATTTAGAAGAAATTTTCGAAATTGGGGATAGAGTAACTATTTTGAAAGATGGCATGAATATGGGGACATATAATATAGCTGATGTTGACATTGAAACAGTAGTCCAGAAAATGGTGGGTCGGGAGGCTTCGGCCTTTTTTTCCAGAAGACCAGTTGAGATTGGTGAAGTTCAGTTTGAAGCCAAAAATATTACTAAAGCAAATTTAGTGCAAGATGTGAGCTTCTCGGTTCGAAAGGGAGAAATTTTTGGTATTGGAGGACTTGTCGGTTCTGGAAGAAGTGAACTTGTGCATCTTTTGTTTGGGGCAATGCAGCCAGATTCTGGTGAAATATGGCTTCGAGGGAAAAAGCTTACTATTCGTTCTCCTGAGGAAGCTATTAGAAATGGTATAGTGCTTGTACCTGAGGATCGAAAAAAACTCGCTATGCTTATAGGTAGAAATATTATTGAGAATACTGCTTTAGTTCACAACGAGTTTTTCCGAAACTCAATTCTTTCTCAAAAAGAAGAACAAAAGCTTACTTCTTCAGTTATGAGAGAACTTTCTGTAGCAATGCAATCTGAACTGCAGACAGTTGAGGAACTCTCAGGTGGGAATCAGCAAAAAGTCATTATTGGCCGTTGGCTTTTGGATGAAGAAAGTTTTGTATTATATATTTTTGATGAACCTACCAAAGGAGTGGACATTGGGGCCAAAGAAAACATCTATGAGCTGATGGTTAAACTGGCTGAGAAAGGGAAAAGTATCATTATGGTTTCTTCCAGCATGCCAGAATTGATTTCAATGAGCGATCGGATTGGAATTATGCGACATGGCCGTATGGTTGACATTGTGGAAAGCAAGACCATAACCGAAGAGGATTTAATCAAACGCTTCATCGGTGTTTAAATAACAAGGAGTATGATAGACGTGAAGGGTCAAGGTAAAACAACACTAAAAGAACTGATAAGAAACCAGTGGTTTTTCTTACTAGTGGTAGAATTGAGCTTGGCGGTTATTACTGGTATTGTAAACCCTCGTTTTTTTAATATTAGCAATATAATGAACATTTTGGAGCAGGTAGCAGTTTTGGGAATAGTTTCGTCGGGAATGACTATTCTTATCATTTTGGGAGAAATCGATATCTCAGTAGGAGCGAATATTGGCCTTTCTTCATGTATTATGGCTATGCTAATTCAAAGAAGTAGTTCCCCGATTTTGCCGGTGGTAGTAGGCATTGCTCTCGCTGTGGGTAATAGTTTTCTTGTTGGTCTTACTTCCAGAATTTTTAGAGCACCATCTTTTATTACCTCTCTTGCTTTTATTAGTGTCTTTCAGGGTATAGCTTTGGCTATAACTAAAGGCTCTTTTCAAACTATTTACGGTAAATTTGAAACTATTGGCATGGCTCGTTTTGCCCAAATATTACCTCTCAGTTTTATTATCAGTATTGGAGCTTATATTGTCGTTCATTTCCTTCTTTCCTACACTAAGTTTGGAAGACGTATTTATGCTGTAGGTAGTAACCCTTCTGCGGCTTATCTTTCAGGTATTTCAGTGACAAGAACTAAACTAACCGGTTTTCTTTTGAGTGGTTTATTTGTAGGTATCGCTACTATGGTGCTTCTCTCACGCATCGGCGCGGCACAGCCGTCAACGGGAAGTGGCATAGAGCTTCAAGCTATTGGTGCTGTGGTAATAGGTGGTACACCCCTCTCGGGAGGCAAGGGGAGAATTATTGGTACTTTGCTGGGAGTATTTCTTATGGGCATTATTTCTAATGCTTTAAATATGTTAAGGGTAAATCCCTATCTGCAAGAAGTGACCTTTGGTTGTTTAATTATTGCTGCTTTGGCGGTTAGTGCTTTGAGTTCCTATCGGGGGAAAGGTAGATCTTAAATAGAGAGGGAGTGGGAGTATGAAAATCAGTTTTCACACCGATGCTTTTAATTCAGCAGCATTTAGCTTTGAAAAGGCCCTTATTTGGGCACAGCAGCACGCCGTACATTATATTGAAGCAGGTGTTATTGATGGTGTATCGTGGATTCATGGTCTTGGTTATTTTCCTCATGTCTCACTTTCCGAAGACCCGATGAAAATTCGTGGAACGATGGAAAAATATAATGTACAATTCTCTCAAATTGACTCTGCATATCCTCTATCGGGAAATGAGGGGCTGTATTATGGGGTACCATATGTGCTCAAATCTATTCCTTGGGCAAAGCTTGCGGGGTGTCCGAACATTGCCACCACCGACGGGCTCAAAAAACCAGAGGGATTTTCCGAAGAAGAGACTCTAGAGCTGATGAAACGAGCATATGGAACCATTGTGGAAACTGCAGAACAGTATGATATTAACATTAATATCGAAGTCCATGGTTATTTCACCACCAATCCAGAATTTTTAGAAAGAATGCTCAATTTTGCTGAAAGTCCAAGGTTAGGGCTTAATCTTGATACTGGAAATAGCTTTATTGCCGGACAAGATCCGGTTCAATTTTGCCAGCGTTTTATTTCTAAAATTAATCATGTTCATTTAAAAGATGTTTCAGAAAGTTTGGCTAAGGCCATGAGGGGGAAAGATACCGGTATTAGTATAAGTCATGTAGCTCTTGGTGAGGGAGTTAATGCCAAAAATGTGGAGGAGGTTTTACGAATTCTTAAGCAATCAGGATATACAGGGACTTTAAGTATCGAATGTGAAGGCCAAGGTGGGCCTCTTTTAGAGCAATCTCTTACTTGGTTACGTAAGACCTTACGTAACCTCAACATTCCTGAAGAAAAGTAAGAGAAAATGTCTATATAAAACTACTACACAATTATGTTATACATAGAAATCAGCCCCACCACGAAGGAGCCACTTGCGGTTATTTATGACAATTAAAGTTAAAAAGCTAAAAAGCGCAAAAATCGTTAAAAAAATACGTCTTACTGAAAATTTGAGCTATTTATATCTTCATATATAAATTACTGTTTTCAAAAATTCCCACTAAATAATATGAGGGGGGTATACCCCCCTCATATTATTTATTATCATCATCTACTACTCGGTAGTCGGCATCAACTACATTTTCATCTTGTGCAGTTCCACCTGAACCACCAGTTTGGTCAGAAGCTGAAGCTCCAGACTGAGCAGTCTTTTGGTAAAGCTCTTGTGCCATAGCATGAGAAGCATTTTGTAAATCATCCATTTTTCGTCTAATATCCGCTACGTCATCTTTGTTGAGAGCTTCCTTCAAGGCATTAAGAGCAGCTTCTACTTGAGCTTTTACTCCAGAAGATAGCTTGTCTCCTGACTCTCTTAAGTTTTTCTCTACATTGTAAACTAAATTATCAGCTTGGTTACGAACCTCAACTTCCTCTTGTTTGCGGCGGTCTTCCTCGGCATGCAGCTCCGCTTCCCTAATCATCCGGTCAATGTCTTCCTTAGAAAGACCACTTGAAGCTTTGATAGTAATTGCTTGCTCTTTATTGGTAGCTAAGTCTTTAGCTGAGACATGCAAAATACCATCAGCATCAATATCAAACTTTACTTCAATCTGAGGCACACCTCGTGGAGCAGGAGGAATACCAGTCAATTGGAACCTGCCTAAAGAAACATTGTCTCGAGCCATAGGCCGTTCTCCCTGCAAAACGTGTACCTCCACTGTAGTCTGATTATCTGCAGCAGTAGTAAAAATCTGGCTCTTAGAAACAGGAATGGTAGTGTTGCGCTCTATTATTTTAGTAAAAACTCCTCCTAAGGTCTCAATACCCAGAGAAAGAGGAGTTACATCCAAGAGAAGCACGTCTTTAACTTCACCCTTCAATACTCCCGCTTGTATTGCTGCTCCCACTGCTACCACTTCATCGGGGTTAACTCCTCTTCGAGGTTCTTTCTTAAATACACTCTCTACCACTTCTTGCACTTTAGGCATACGAGTCATTCCACCCACTAAAACTACAGCATCGATATCTTCCGGTTTTAGGCCAGCATCTTGCAAAGCTCGCTCACAAGGACCTTTAGTTCTTTCAATAAGGTCCATAGTTAATTGTTCCAATTTGGCTCGGGTGAGAGTCATTACCAGATGTTTAGGGCCACTAGCATCAGCGGTGATAAAGGGTAAGTTTATTTCGGTCTGCAAAGCAGTAGAAAGCTCACATTTCGCCTTTTCCGCCGCTTCTTTTAATCTTTGAAGAGCCATTTGGTCTCCTCGCAAATCAATACCCTGGTCTTTTCTAAACTCATCGATAATGTAATCCATCACTCTTCGGTCAAAGTCATCTCCACCCAAGAAAGTATCTCCGGAAGTAGACTTTACCTCAAACACTCCTTCTCCTATTTCCAGAATAGAAATATCAAAAGTTCCACCACCCAAGTCGTAAACCGCAATTACCTCTTCTTTGCCTTTACCCAAACCATAAGCTAGAGCCGCAGCAGTAGGTTCGTTAATAATTCTTTTTACATCTAAACCAGCAATTTTCCCCGCATCTTTAGTAGCTTGTCTCTGACTATCGTTGAAGTAAGCAGGTACAGTTATTACTGCTTCCGTGATTTTCTCTCCTAGATATTCTTCCGCGTCTTCTTTCATCTTCCGCAAAATCATAGCCGAAATCTCAGGAGGAGTGTAAACTCGTCCCCCTATTTTTACGCATGCCTCACCATGCTCGCCAGGAACAATTTCATAAGGCAGAACTTTACGTGCTTTTTCTACTTCTGGGTCATCATAACGACGCCCCATTAATCGCTTAATAGAATATATAGTATTTTTGGGGTTAGTTATAGCCTGTCTTTTGGCTAATTGCCCCACTAATATTTCGCCATTTTTGGTAAAAGCCACTACTGAAGGAGTAAGACGAGAACCTTCCTTGTTGGGAATAACGACCGGCTGACCTCCTTCTAAGTATGCCATTACCGAGTTAGTAGTACCTAAATCTATACCAATTACTTTAGCCATATTCCATCATCCTCCTTAGGCCATAAAGTCTTTAGAAATTCTATTTACTTTTACTTGAGTAGGACGCAAAACTTCGTCCTGATAAATATATCCGCGACGTATCTCTTCTACTATTTCATAATCTTCATAGTCAGGGAGAGATACCGTAGCAATTGCCTCATGATATTTAGGATCGAATTTGTGCCCTTCAACTTCAATGGGTTTAACTCCTTCTTCTCCTAAAACATTTAGAAACTTACGATAAATTAATTCTATTCCCTGAACCATAGCTTCATCAATCTCTTTAGCTCTTGCTTCTCGTATAGCTCTTTCCATATCATCTAAAACAGGCAAAAGCTTTGAGATAAGGTCTCGATTAGCTTTTTTTACAAAATCTTGCCGAAAGAGAGTTTCTCTCTTGCGGAAGTTGTCAAAATCAGCTTTTAATCTTTTCAGATCATTGAGGTAATCAGCAATTATTTTTTCTTTCTCTTCTATTATTTTCTTCTGTTCTTCTATTAAAGATTGCAACTCTTCTACCTCAGAGAGAACACTTTCTTCTAGTTCTCTATTTTTATTGCCTTCTTCAGGCTCTTTAAGTACTTCTTTTTCTTCGGTCAAGGTCATCTTGCCCCCCTTTCTCCATAATATTTAAAGTTTTACCTTCTTCGACTATTAAATTAAACCACCAATTAAAGCTTTTGTCAAGTAAGGTCAAAATTTTTTCTTTTTAAAAATAAGCTCAGCAAAACTGAACTTGTATCATTTAGAAACTCCTTAATACTATGATAAAATATAAAAAGAGGTAAAAAAAATGGGAGAGATTAAAAATCCTCAGCCGGTAAAATTATTTATTGCTGTTCTTTACGAACAAAGAAATATATTGGAAGATATTTTACTCCAGCTTGAGAAACAATGGGGAGAAATTGAATGGATTAGTGAGGAGATTCCTTTCACTTATACCAACTATTACCAAAACATTGGAGAAAATCTGAAAAGAGTATTTATAGTTTTTAAGTCTTTAATCGACCCTGAAGAGTTAGCTGATATAAAAGTCACCACTAATGAGATAGAAAAAACTACTGGAGAAGGAAAAAAAGAACGAAAAATCAATTTAGATCCTGGCTACTTTGACGGGGGAAAAATCGTTTTAGCTACCACCAAGAATTTTTCCCATCGTGTCTACCTCCACCGAGGCATATACGCTGAGGCTACCATTAAATGGGAAAAAGGAGATTTTCGTCCTTTCCCTTATACTTATCCTGACTACCAGAGTCTGGAATATCGTCCTGCTCTTCAGAAAATAAGGGAGCTTTATCAAAAGTCTTTACACCAAAAAGACGTTGATAATAAGGATTAGACTTAAGAAGTTCCTCATGGGTCCCATCACCTTTAACTTCTCCATCTTCAACAACAATGACCCGGTCTAAATCTTTTACCATACTCAAAGAATGAGCTACCACTATTACTATTTTATCCTTACCAACATTGGCAATGGTATCCAAAATATATTTTTCTGACTCGGAGTCCAGGTTAGAAGTGGCTTCATCAAAAATTAAAATGGGGGGATCTTTTAGCAGAGCTCGAGCGATAGCAATTCTCTGTTTTTGCCCCCCGGAAAAGCGAGTTCCTCCTTCTCCCACTTCAGTATCATAACCTTTTTCCAGATGGGCAATGAAATCGTGAGCATGAGCTTTCACAGAAGCAGACTGCACTTCTTCTAAAGTAGCATCTAAGTTTCCATAAAGAATGTTTTCTTTCACCGTACCTCCCAAAATTAAAGTATCCTGTAACACCACTCCCATCAAACTTCTTAAAGAAGCAAAGGTTAGTTCCCGAATGTCAATAGCATCTATTTCTATACTCCCTTCATCTGGATCATAAAAACGAAGAAGTAAGTTAATTAAGGTAGTTTTACCTGCTCCACTATGTCCCACTATTCCCACCTTTTCTCCTTTTTTAATTTCTAAATTAAAATTTTTTAATACTTTTTCTTCCTGATAGGAAAAAGAAACATTTCTAAATCTTAATCCCTGTTGCAGGGAAGTTATTTCTCTAGTTCCTTCTTTCTCCTTACCCCACAGAGGAAGGTCTAGAAAGTCAAAAAGTCGCTCAGCAGAAGCTAAGCTCTGTTGAAAAATTTGAAAACCACTAGAAAAATGAGAAAGGGGAGAAGCAGCAGTAACTAAATATCCCAAAAAAGCAATTAGTCCTCCAGCAGTGAGGCTACCTCGAATAACTTCCTTCCCTCCATACAATAAAACAGCGGTAACTCCACAGGCAGAAACTAATTCCACGAGAGGAGTTAGCAGCGCTTTAAATCGAGCCTGTTTCATAGCTAAAACAAAATTTGCTTCATTCTCTATTTCGAACTTCTCAATCTCATAGTGGCCTGTCATATAAGATTGAAAAACCTTCATACCCTCTACTGCCCTTTCTACCAAAGAAGTTAAGGTTGCCACTCTTTTTTGCAAAAGATGAGAAACTCCTTTAATTTTCTTACCCAAGTAATCTACGCTAAATCCCACCAGAGGTAAAACTGCCACTGAAAATAAAGCTAATTTCCAGTGAACAAAAAACAACAAAATTATGGAACCAGAAAAAATAAAAAAGTCCATAAACAAATTAACAAAAGCGTTAGAAAAAAGGTTTTGCAACATCGCTACATCATTAGTTAAGCGAGAGACCACTTCTCCAGCAGGATTATCTCGAAAGAAAGAAGTAGGAAGAAAATAAAGGTGCTGATAAAGCTCGGAACGCAGGCGAGTTATAGCTCGAAAAGCAGAATAAGAAATCCATAAATTTTGGAGATAAGAAGCTAACCCTTTAAAGAAAAACAGGATCACCACTCCCAAGGAGATAAGGAGGAGAAGACGACTATTTTTGCCTACTAGAGCATTGTCAATAGTTCCTTTAACCAACCAGGGAATGGCTAAATTAAATCCTGCTCCAAACAAGGCCATTAAAAAAGCACCTATAACATAAGTTTTATAAGGACGAATATAATCCCAAATGCGACTAAAAGTATTATTGCGCTTTTTCATTACACCATTCTCCAATCATCTCCGCTAAACGCTCGGAAGCGTTGCGAGGAAATGATTCTTCAGGAAAATTAATTTTTGGCTCCTTATCCAGTATCTCTTGAATTGCCTCCACCACCTCTAAAACAGATAAATCCCCCCTTAATTCTTTTAACACTTCTTCATCTAAAAGCTCATTGGGAAGAGAAATCCACTTTCTCTTCCCAGCCATTTTTTTTATCACATTTCTTTTTATTATTTTACCCCAAAAAGGTATTTTTTCTAAGAGCAACATGGGACCTTCCAATGGTATTTTTTCTAATCCCCAAAAAGGAAGAATAACTATACCTCTTTTACCTCGGTAAGCAATCTCTAAGTTATTAGAACCAGGTATGGTAACTATTAAGTCAGCTTCAGCCATAAGAGAAGAAGTTTTACCAAAAAAAGGTCTAAAGAAAGGAGGTATGGTTTTTAATTCTGGTATATCATCAAAATTATAGTGGTCGGGAAAACTTAGAGCCAAAGAGACTTCAGGATAAATTTTAGTGAGTTCTTCCCCCACTTGAAAGAAAAAAGGCAATAAATAAGGATAAAAGACTTTTCTGCTACCAGGTAAAAACAGAAAACGAGGAGAACCAGGAGGAAAAATAGGAGAAGTAGGAATAGATATAGAGGAAAAAAGTAAATCCCCCAAGAATATCTTTCTATCAAAATCAAGTTCTTCAAAATCCCTCAAGAATCGAGCCAAGTATAAGTCTATCTTGTTCAACCACTTAGAATAGCCACGATATACCCAAAGGGGAAAACCTGTTCTTCGTTTCAGTAAGACAGCATACAACAAATCTCCTCCCAAATAAAGGATTAAACCAGGAGAGGGAAGTTTTCCTTTTCTCAAACAAAAAGACACTGTCTCTCGAGGAGAAAATACTCTATCTACCAAGGGGTAATTTTTTACTATTTCTTCTTCCCGACCAGTGCTAAATTGGCAGGGAGGAACACAAACCCACACCCGAGGAGGAGAAGGCTGATGAGAAAGGTCGCATAAGAGGGGATACAACCAATAATATACTTCTCCCGGACTATTCACAGTTATAAGCAACAAAGAACGATCAGAGATATTCCTTCACCACCTGGACTACTTCTTCAAAAGGGTTTCCTCGATTTAACTTTTTTCTAATCTTTAAGGAGTTCTCTAGCGCCTTTTCCTGAGTTTGAGGATTATTTAATATTTTTTCTACCTCCTTTAGAAGACGAGAGGTAGAAAAGTCTTTTCCTATTAATTCCGGAGATATTTCTTCTCCCATCACAATATTGGGTAAACCTATAAAGGGTTTTCCCATCACCAATCGAGCTACAAGAAAAGTTAAGAGAGCCACTTTATAAACTATAATCTGGGGAATCCCAGCCAGAGCCACTTCTAGGGTTACAGTCCCAGAAGAAGATATAGCTAAAGCACTACCAGGTAAAATGGATAATAACTCTTTTCTCTCTTTTATAGTTACTGGAAAACCAGCCATTTCTTTTACCAAAAGTTCTTGCGCTTCTTTCGAGGCAGCAATTGCAGTAAACTCCACTATTTCCTTACTTAGGAGAAGAGGAATAAATTTTTTAACCACCGTTAGATAATTAACAATTTCCCTTTTCCGACTGCCAGGCAAAAGAACTATATTCTTATTTCTCTTAGAAGAATAGGAGATCTGAGGAATGAGATAAGTGGCAGGATGCCCCACCCACTTTACTTTCGCTCTTCCTCCCCGGAAATAATCCACTTCCCAGGGGAAAATAGTCAATATCCAATCGGCATACTGAGCAAGAAAAGAAGCTCTCTTTCTTCCCCAAGCCCATACTTGAGGAGGAACAAAATAAATCACAGGAATCTTATGCTCCCGACATAAAGAAGCCAGACGAAGGTTAAAACCAGGATTATCAAGAAGCAAAACTACATCAGGACGTTCCTTCTCTATCACTTCTTGAGATAAAGCCCAAACTTTTTTCCATTCCCGGAAAGTAAACAATGCCTCCCACAAACCCACAGTAGAGAGAGAAACTGTAGAGTAAACAAGCTGAGCACCAGCTTTCTCGCTTCTTTCTCCTCCCAGGGCTAAAATCTCTATTTCTTGGCTTTCTTGCCGAAGAAGATCAATTATTGCCCCTCCATAGTAATCACCAGAAACATCCCCAACCGAGACAAAAACCTTACTCATTTAACTAATGCCTACTACTCCTACTCCATACTCCTCTGCTTCTTTCGTTATTTTTTCCCGGTCCAAAAGAAAAGTCTTTCCTGCTTCCAGAGCAATTATTCCTCCATTTTTAAGACACTGTACAGTTCGCTCCCCTATCGCCGGGATATCAACCAAAAAACTTTGCCGGCTACGAGCCATTTTAACTACTACCACTTCTTTCCCTAGGGAAACTCCCCGCTTAATAGTCTCGTCTGTACCTTCCGCCCCCTCTAAAGCCAACACTGTCCCTTGTTTTACCACCACAGTCTGCCCAATCTCTTCATCAGCTAAAAAACGAGCAATCCGAGCTCCATAGGAAATATCTTCCCACTCCTCTTTTGATGGGTTTCTACCTGCAATCTTACCTGAGGGGGTGAGATACTCTTTCATAAAGAAAAGAGGAGAAATTATATCTACTTCTTCTTTTAATTTTTCTAAAGCAGCTTGCAAGAGAACTCCATCCTGTAATTTAGGAACGGAAAACAACTTTTTAAACTCTTCTTGAAACCTATCTTCTTCAAAAATTAAATTTTTAGGAATTTTACCTGCCAAACATAGATGGGTTATTTTTTTCTCTCGAATAACCTTCAGTATCTGAGTTAAAGATATACCATCTATCCACAGATCGGGTTTTAACCCCTCAGGAAGGGAAAAAAGCAGAGAACTTAAAACTAAAACCTCTCCTTCTTTTTTAGCTTTTTCATAAATCAAAAGAGGAATATCACCCTCACCGGCTAGGAGAAGTATCTTCTTCATCGTTATTCTTTCTCCCTTTTATCCATCGAGTGACTCCTCTTTTACTCTTTTCCCAAAAACCAACGATTTCCTCTATCAATTGAGGGTCAAAACTGCTACTCTTTAATTTCTGAAGAGCCTGAGAGCGAGGTAAATTGCTATGATAAAGCAAGCGATAAATCTGGTGAATTTGTTCTCTTTTTTCTTTTTCTATTCCCCTTCTTTTCATCCCCACCACGTTCAAACCAAAAAGCCGGGCTGGGTGACCATCAGCTAAAGTATAAGGTGGAATATCCATAACCACTTTAGAAAGACCGCCTATCATAACTAATTTACCTAAACGCACAAACTGATGTACTCCTACCCAACCACTTAAAGTGGCAAAATCCTCAACTTCCACGTGACCAGTCAAGGCAGAATTATTAGCCATAGTAATTCCATTTCCCAAATGGCAGTTATGAGCAATGTGGCAGAAAGCCATTATGAAACAATCATCACCAATAGAAGTTACTTTCCCCTCTCCAGTAGCTCTATGAACAGTAACAAATTCTCGCAGAGTAGTCCTATCTCCAATTATCACCTGGGTTTCCTCTCCCCGGTAAGACAAGTCTTGCGGAGGAGTACCAATTACTACATGATGACCAATATTGCAATAAGAACCGACCTTCACTCTACCTTCCATAATGGCAAAAGCGCCAACTTTAGTATAATCACCAACTTTTATCTTCCCTTGTAAAATAGAATAAGGACCAATCTCTATTCCTTCTCCCAGCTCAACTTCTTTCCCAATCTTAGCCGTAGAGTCGATTTTATTCACTACTTACCTCCATTATCTTTCTTACCATATCTCGATTTAAGGTATGACCAGAACGAATACCTATAAAATGCCCTTTAATTCTTTTCCCTGCAAGCATTAAATCCCCTATCAAATCTAAAATCTTATGCCCTGCCGCTTCCCCGGGAAAGCGCAAAGGAACAGAACTTTTGCCTTCTTCATCTACAATGAAAGCTTTCTCTCTGACTCCTTTTCCCCATCCTCTCTGCAAAATTTCTCCTATTTCCCAGGAGAAAGCAAAAGTACGAGCAGAAAGAAGCTTACTAAAATCACCGTTACTAGAAAATTCTAGAGCTTGAGAAAAATGACCATTCCCTTCCCCATCCAGAAAATACCACACCCTAAACTCCTCACTAGGGAAAGCAAAAAGATAACGATGGTCTCCTTCTGCTTTAATATCTTTATGTAAAATAAAATATTTCCGAGGAGCAGCTTGAGATTGGAAACCAACTTTCTGAAAAATATTAAACCAAAAAAGAGAGCTTCCATCTCCCCCCGGAAGCTCTTCTCCCTCTACTGCTACTTCCAAATTATCCAAATCGCTACCCCAGCAAGCAGCCAGAAAGTGCTCTACTGTGGATATTTGTTTTTTCCCTTTCTTAAGTGTCGTACAACGAGGAGTATTTTCTATATGCTGTATAGTAGCAGGAATAATCGTATCTCCAGTTTGAAAAACAATACCACTATTTTCGGAAGCAGGGAAAAGAGTCACCTTTACCGGCTCGTTACTATGTAAACCGACCCCTTCAACAGTGCAAGAAGAAGCCAGAGTTCTTTGTAAAATTGATGAACTCATTTTCTAACCTGTTTATTTACTACTCTCTCTAAGTTCTTCACTTTTTCCCAGAGATCGGGAAGCTTCCTAATCAGAGCTTTCTCCTTTAACTCTCTTTTACGCTCTTGAGCAGGAAAACCAGAGACAACCATACCATCGGGAATATTTGTTGTCACCACCGTTCGGGCAGCCAACTGAGCACCTTTCCCTATTCGGCAGTGGTCTATTATTCCACTTTGAGCCGCCATCACTACTTCATCCCCTACTTCTGTGCTTCCTGCTATCCCTGATTGAGCTACTATCACCACGTTCTTACCTATCTTAACATTGTGGGCAATCATAACTAAATTGTCAATTTTAGAGCCAGAACCAATTGTAGTTGCTCCTAAAGTAGCTCTATCTACAGTAGAATTAGCACCAATTTCTACGTCGTCTTCAATTATTACCTTCCCCACCTGAGGAATTTTATAATATGTACTCCCTACTCTCTCATAGCCAAAACCATCTGCCCCTATTACCACTCCACTATGAAGAATTACCCGGTCTCCAACCCAACAATTTTCTCTTACCACCACTTGAGGATAAAAAATACATTCTTCACCCATCCGAACATTTTTTCCCAAGTAAACTTGAGAAAAAATAATAGCATTGTCTCCTACAGTTGCCCCTTCTTCTATTACTGTAAAGGGACCCACTGAAACATTTTTACCTAAGGAAGCTTGAGGATGAACAAAGGCTTGAGGATGAACCCCTTTCTCCGGAAAATAGGAAGGAAAAAAATAGGGGGCTAACTTAGAAAAAGCGTAACGGGGATTTTCTACCAATATAACATTTTTACCTATTAGCTTGTTTTCCAATCCCGGCTTGGTTATTACCGCTTTAGAAGCCGAAGAGAGTACCTTTTCTAAATAAGGAGCATGGAAAAAAAGAATCAAATCATCTTCTTCTGCCTCTTCTGGTTCTTTTACACTCTTTACTTTCCAGTGGGGGTTACCTATCAGGTTTCCCCCCACTAATTCAATAATCTCTTGTAGTTCCAAAACTATTTATTCTCCGGAGTCGCAGCAATATTTTTAATTTCTTCTATTACCTGATCAGTAATATCTACTCCTCCATAAAGTACAATAGGCATTTCTAAGAGCTCGTTTTGGGAAACAGGTATACGTAATTCGCTCCTAATAACTAAAGTAAGTTTTTGAGACTCAGCTATTTTTTTAATCGCTGCAATTACATCACTATATCTCTGATTTACCAAATCCTGTCGCTCTTTCAGCATTTGGTCTCTAATTGGAGTCCATTCAGCATTCATTTCTTCCTCTAATTTTTGCACTTCTTCTTTAGTTTTGCCTTTTCCTTTTTCGTTCAATTCCGTTTGCCTTTTCTGCATTTCCTCTTGCAACTTGTTCTCAGCATCTAATATCTTCTGAGTATTAGGATGAGAATCAAGAATCTTATTGATATCCACCAAGCCTACCGTAGGAGTAGGCGTGGACTTTTCTGCTGTCCAACCAGGAACAGTAGCTACCAAGAGTGCTACCATTACTAAAGCTAATCCAATCAAAAAGCTGCTTTTTCTCATTGTTTTTTCTTCCTTTCTATAGCGTTTTAATTATTTCCTAAAAAGTTTGTCCAATACTAAAGTAAGTCTGTCCACCATCTTCTCCAATGCCATAATCTAATCGCACTGGTCCAATAGGAGTATCAAATCTCACTCCTACCCCATAACCAGCTTTAATCTCATCCCAACTTATGTCTTGAGAAAGAGGCCAAGCATATCCAGCATCGCCAAAAAAGACTATTTGAGTCCCTTCTGAAACTTCCCAGCGATATTCTAAGTTAAAAAGTAGCATTTTGTCTCCCTCAAACTCAAATAAATCATAACCTCGCAGAGTGCTAACTCCTCCTACCGAAAATTTCTCATAGCTTGGTAATTCAGTGTCAGCAATTCCCCCTAAGAAACGTAAAGCCAAAACTGTATCTTCTCCTGTTTCGATGTAATTTCTTAGATCCAAAATGTATTTATTGTAATCATGGTCTCCACCTAAGAATCTTCCTGCTAATTCTGCCTGTAAAGTCCCATACCATCCCTCATGAGGATTGTCTACCACATCTCGAGTATCATAAAACACTATAGGAGTTAAAGAATTAGTTTTCCCGCCTCCATCAGGGGACACTCCTTCTAAAACGGTAATTTCCACATCCTCAGTTTTATAGCGCAGTCGCCATCCCCAATCTTCTTTTATCTTCCCTCCTAAAGTAATATATCCTCCTATTCTCTCTTCTTCATATTTTCCCACCACTTCCTGATTTACCCACTCTTTTTTCTTTTCCACTTGATCGTATAGAGCCAAATTGAAATAAAGGGGCTCATTAAAAAGCCAAGGCTCTTCAAACAATAAACGGTATAGAGTGCGAGTGCCGTATTCATATCTCAATTCTACTCGTTGAGCATTGCCACCCAAGTTGGATTCCTGATAACGGATATAACCTAACCAACCTCTCTCATTGTTGTACCCCACTCCCAATCCTGCCTCACCTGTAAGTTTTTCTTTGACTTCTACTTTCACCACCACGTGATCCCGATCACTACCCGGCTCCAATTTCATAGATACATCCTCAAAAAAACCCAGGTTATAGATAGCCTTCAAGCTCTCTTGAACTTTAGAAAGGTCAAAAACCATAGGAGTCTCAAAAGTAAGTTCTCGCCGCAAAACATATTCCTTTGTTTTTTCTAAGCCTTCAAATTGCACCGCTTCCACTATTCCTTCTCTAATGGTAAAGCTCAAAATCCCTTCTTCATCGAAATTGATTTCTTCCACAGCAGTAACCAAAAAACCCTTATCGCTATAAGCTGCCCTTATCCGTTCCAAGTCATGCTGAAATATATTCCAATTCATAACCTGGCCTGGAGATAAAATCATAGCTTTTCTGATTTCATCATAACTTAAAGCTGTATTACCAGAAATACGAATTTCCTTAATCGGGGGAAATTCTTGCACTTTAAAAATCAGTTCTATACCGTCTGGATACTTTTTAGTTTCTACCCATACCTTAGAGAAGTATCCTAAATTATAAATAGCTTTAACGTCTGCTTGCACTTTCTCAGAGTTGTAAGGCTCCTTAAGAGAAGTAGATACTGCAGATAGAATCAATTGGCTATCAATATTTTCATTGCCTTCTACTCGGATAGCCACCACGGGTGGAGAAATGGTTTGAGCATAAACCATTTCTCCCATTCCTAATATTAATAAAAATAGCCATCCCCAAAATAATCTTTTAATTTTTCTTCGAGCCAATTTACAGCCCTCCCCTACTCTCAAAATTTAGTGTTAAATTCTAACATCCAGTTCATTTCTCCTGCAGCGTCTCCTTCCATTTTCAGAGACCATTCTTTATCGAAGTTTATCTTAAAATCCCAGGAAGAATTTTTCTCACCACTCAAATCCTGAGTATAACCTATAAAGCAATTTTTACCAATACCTTGCTCCCACCTTACACCATAAAAACCATAATTTTCTGAGCTAAGAAATTTTATATCTATTCCATCCCAAAATCCACCCTTAGGGGAAAACTTATCTCCCAGTAAAAGTTGCCCTATTTTCCAGAGAAGAGGTCGCCAATTAAGGTTATTTAAAGAAAGATAAGCATCTTCTTCCCCCAAAAAAAGCAAAGAAAGAATTTCTTCTTCGCTAAGAAAAGGCTCTGATTTTAAAGTGATTTTATAACTATCTACAGGCCCTGTAGCCTCGAGAAAGATATGGTAACTTTCCATTTCTTTTTCTCCATACAAGTTTATGCGAGGATTAAGCCCATAAAGAGGGCTAAAGGTTATATATCCAGTAAGGGGAATTTCTACCCCTACTAAATTATAACTCCCTTCCACCACCTCTAACTTACCTTCTCCACTTATTTTCCCATCTTCTATCCCAATCACAAGCTTTCCTTCTATTCCTAAATCTAAAAAGCGAGTCTTTATCTCCATTTTATTACCAGTATAAAGGGTGAGTTCCAAAGAAAGAGGTAAATTTTGTAACTTTTCTTCCAGCTGAGGAAGTAAAGAAGAGTAGGCTTTAGCACTATCGCTTTTGGTGAAATCTCCCCACCCATCAAAAATTTTTGCTTCTCCCTGAAGATTTATTTTTCCATCACTAACTTTAACTACGACATTACTTTCCATTCTAGAGAGCCCTATATTATCCTTTTCTGGTATGTCTAATGTCCCTTCCCCGGAAAGGCGGATTTCAGAGGTTTCTCGAGAAATAGCTCCCGCTACTACCCAATTAAGACCTGCGGTATACAGGTTTCCTTTTTCCAGTTGAATTTCATACCCCTTTATTGTTCCTTGTACACCGTTAAAGTAAGCATATTTTTTTCCTTCTCGCCAAATTTCTCCCTCTCCCCTTACTTCCCCTTGCCAATATGGTTTTCCCTCCTTACTAGAAAGAGCAACATTGGCTTCTCCTTTTAATTGCAGTGTTCCATAAGGAAAAGAAAAGGACCGATCCACTTTCCCTTTTAGCTCTCCAGATAACATTCTCTCCTCCCACTTTAGCTCTCCCTCTACCTCTATGCCTCCTGTTGATTCTTGAAGATGCAGTTTATCAACAATCAAACTTTTTCCATTATAGCTACCTTCCACTTCCCCTTGAAAATTAAAATCCTGCATGGTAAAAGAAAGACCCCGAGATTGGAAAAACCACAGGCTTTTCTGAGTGTCTAGATTAATCACTATATCGGTTGTCCCTGAAACAGGATAAGGAGAAGTTTCTTTCAATAAGGATTCTAAATTTATCCCTTTAACTTCTATTATTCCCTCCTCCAAAAAGCGAGGGTCTAAATAATCAGCAAGTGATAATACTTCACCTCTTTGAGGAAGAGAAGTTTCGCCTCGGAGCAAAAGATGAAAATAATCTCCCCACGGTTCGTCCTGCCAAAAAAAATTTTTACCCGCCCCTTCTAGAAGAAACTTTACTTCCTTCCAAGGGCCAGAAAGGGAAAGAATAACTTTTTCTAAATCCCCTTTTATACCTTGATAAGAAGGTATCTCCAAATTTTTAATTTCTCCCTGAAGGTTAACTTCTTGATAGGGATCTACTCTTCCTTGTAGAAAGAGATGACCACTACCCCAATCACAGGAAAAATCTTCTATTGCCAATTTTCCTTCTTCCACTTTTCCCACCAAAGAAAGTTCTTGACCTTCCTTTTCCCCTATTTTCCAGGAAGAAGAAAAGAGAGAAAGAAATAAGTCTTTATCTTTCGCTACCACATTGCCATTCAACAATAATTCTATGTTTCCCTCCTTCCCGGAATAAGAAATGGGATAATTTTTTATCTCTATTTCCCCTTCCCAATTTTCCTCTCTTTTTTCTAAATCACCTGAAATAGCTCCCTCTTTTTGCTGAAGAGATAAATCACGAATAATTAAACTATCAGGGGAAAACTCAACTTCTCCTTTTTCTATAGTTCCCAACTGCCAATCTTTCCAGGAGACTTCTCCTTCTTGGAGAGAAAGAAAAATCAATCCATCTTCTTCTCTTTTCCATTCTCCAGAAACCCAACCCCTTAAGAGAAAATCGGTTCCTTGCATCAATTGTTTTATTTCTATTCTCTGGAAGTTACCCTGGAGAAAAAGGTGCTCAGATAAAACCTTTCCAGAAAGAGTTATTTTTCCTCCTCCCCAACCTCCTTCACCTTGTAATACCATTTTCCCATCTTTTTCCATTTCTATGTCTATCTGAGGATCATTTATCGAAAAATCTCCCATCTGAAGATATTGCCCCTCCCAGGTTAGATGGCCACCCCACTCTCTTCCCTCTCCATTTATTATTCCTCTCAGATTTCCTTCCCCTTTTAAACCCGATAGCATATCCAACTCAACCGTAGTAGTAGGGATAGTAATTTCTATTTTTCCTCCTTGCCAGGAAGCAGTAGCCTCTATTTTCTCTTTTATTGTAACTCCTTTGAGGGTAGCACCTGGCTTGATATGAAAAATCAAAACACCATCTTCCAAAAAGGAAACTTTACTATTTACATTTATTTCTTCTCCTTGAATAGAAAACTCCCCCAGAAAGGGAGAAGATGAGCTATTCTTATTTATCCCTATACCCAGAGAATATTTCTCTTCTCCTACCCAGATTTCTCCCTTTCCCTCCCAGGAAGAAAAATCATTGCTCATCTTTCCCTCCCCCCGAAAAAGAGGTTCTGTCTTTTCTTCGCTTCCTAGCTCCAGCGATGAAAAAATTATATGTTCGGGGGTAAAAGAAAGGATAGATTTGAAATTTAAGCTCCGAGGAGAAGAAGTTTTCCCTTCTACTTTATTATCTTTCATATTCCAATATACTTCTCCCTCGAGAGGCAAGTCATTCTGTACCAGGCTAAAATCAAAAGACAAAGCTTCTTTTTCCTTTAAAACACCCTTTATTTTCCCGGAAGGAAGAAGAATCTCAAAAGATAGTTTACCCTCTCTATCTTTTTCTAAGTTAATTTCCTCTCCTGAAAATTGGGACAATTTTAGTTTTTTTATTCTTATTTCCCCAGGAGGGAGAGAAGACAACAGAGATAAATCGAGAGGGAAAGTTACCGAAGTAGATATATCTACTTCTTCTAGTAGTAAATTAAAGGCTTTCTCTGAAGAAGAAGCAAAGAAATAACGCCAGTCCCACTGCAAAATGGCCCGATAAGCAAAAAAGGAGAAATCTTTTCCTTTAACTTTTACTTCCCCTAACCGGAGTAGGTTAGGAAAACGAAAGCCTAAATTTCCAATATCTATTTCGCCCGCTACTTTTTTCTCTAATTCAGAGATAATCCAGGCAGTAAAGTAATTAGTTAATTTTTTCTGACCGTACAACCCAACAAAACTAAAAATTAAAAAAAAACAAAAACCTAAAAGCACCCACTTTTTCAACTTACCTAACCCACACTTCCTGAGAAATACTTCCCTCTAAAATTAAGGGAAGGCTTACCCACTGAGTAAAGTAAGTTCTTTCTTTTGAAGAAGAACCTGCTTTACTGGATATTTCCACCATCAATCCTTCACTGTGGAGGCTGTCCAAATGTTCATTTAAATAATCATAAAGGGAGGGAGAAAAAGTTACCTCCTCTTCTCCAACTTCTTCTAATCCCGAACTACTACTTTTACCCCTTACTACCACTTCTGCTGTACCAGGTAAAAAATCCCCTGGTATCAAAAAAGAAAAGTTAACACTTCTTTCCCCTTCTCGCCAGAGAAACAAACTAGCTTTTCCCTCTACCTCCTTATTTCGCTCAATAACTTTAGGAAGATCCAGAGAGGTAAGCCAGGCATGTTGAATACCCGAAGTTACATCTATTTCCATCTCTACTGTACCTAAGTTGATTTTTTGACAGGGATTCCCCAAAACAGTTTTGAATACTTCTCCCAAACTACTAGAGGTAATACTAGCAATATCTGAATCACTTATCCAAAAAAATTCCTCTTGCCAGGAGAAATTTTCTCCTTCCATGTTAAGCTTTACATTGGCACTACCAGGTACCTGAGAATCTATACTCCTATCCATAGCGTCCAGAACCAACTCAGGTAACATATCTATCAAAATATCCTCGTCTTTTACTATTTCAAAGCTATATTCTCTTTCCTCTCCTTTTTCATTTCTGACTTTAATTTTAACCTCGCTCACCTCAGGCATTACCCCTATCCTGCCTGCTATTCCAGCACTCCGGTCTTCCTCCACAACCCCTATTTCTTTTATCGCTTTTCCCACTTTAAAAGGGAGATCTACCCCCTGCAAGCTGAAATTCACATATACCGAAGAAAGAAAATAGTTCGCTTTCCCCCGATGGAGGAAAGGATGTCCTAAAGCTAATATTCGGTCTCCATCGCGGAAGGTGAGAGTTCCAATACTCATCACCTCAGCATCACCTTTTACCAGTTGAATTCCAATAGCACTCCCGGGTTGTAAAGAGTTATCTTCTAACACAACATCTTCTCCGCCTAAAGAAAGTTGAGGGGTAGAAAAAACCTCTCTCAAGGAAAAGTGCTCTCTCAATTTACTGGTGATTTTGTCAGCGGCTCTATTCCCCCACCCGGAAATTAAAACAGTGGATCCAGGAGTCAAAGGAGAAGGAGTAGCTTCCTCACCTTGAGGAGCTTCTTCTTCCCACAAAGAAAGCATGGCTTCTATAGGTGTTACCACGCCCACCAAGTTATCCTTAGTTTCCCAACTATAAGAAAGAGCTCCAGCTATTTTGCCTCGAATAAAAACGGGAGAGCCACTCATTCCTGCTGATATTCCACCCATTTCTTGAAGTTTTTTGTCTATTACTTTAACCACAAAATAGCTTTCTTCTACCTTTTTTCCTTCTACTACATCTATTACTTCCAGTTGAAAATCCTCAATGTTAGTACCGTAAAAGACAGTTTTACCTATCGCCTTCATACCTCTTTGAATGTGAGAGAAAGAAAAATAGGAGTAAGGATAAGAAGTAGTAGAAATATTTTCTCTCAGGAAAAAGAGCACCACAAAGCAACAGATTAAAATTGGAATAAGCCAATACCATCTCTTAAATCGATTTCTCAAACCTAACTATTTCTCCCTTTTAGTGTAAAGGAATCCATCTCTTAACAATTTCAAATAATCCAATACTTTTCCTGCTCCTAAAGCTACGCAGGAAATAGGGTCTTCTGCCACATATACTGGAGTTCCTAAAGCTTTAGCTAACATTTCATCTATACCCCGCAGGAGTGACCCTCCACCAGTTAAACAGATACCTTTTTCTCCAATATCAGCAGCTAATTCCGGAGGAGTTTTTTCTAATACCGACCGAGCCATTTCTGCTATGGCAGAAAGCTGTTCACTCAAACATTTGTATATTTCTGAAGAAGTAAGAGCAACCTCTTTAGGTAAACCAGAAACCAAATCTCGCCCTTTAACTTTGAGAATTTTTTCTTCTTTGGGAGGAACAGCCCAACCAACTTCAATTTTAATAACTTCTGCGGTTCTTTCTCCTATCAAGAGATTAAATTTCTTGCGCAGATGTTTTGTTATAGCATCATCTAATTGATCCCCAGCCACTCTTACTGATTGGCTAACCACCACTCCCCCCAAAGAGAGAACAGCAATATCGGTGGTACCTCCACCGATGTCAATCACCATACTTCCCGAAGGGCCAGTAATATCTATACCCGCGCCTAAGGCAGCAGCCATAGGTTCTTCTATGAGATAAGCTTTTCTTGCTCCAGCTCGATAAGCAGCATCTAATACCGCTCTCTTTTCTACTTCTGTTCCTCCTGAAGGAATACACACCACTATATCAGGCTTAAAGAGACTTTTACCACATACTCGTTGAATAAAGTAAGTCAACATTCTCCGAGTAACTTCATAATCACTGATTACTCCTTCTCGAAGAGGACGATGAGCTACTATATATTCAGGGGTTTTACCAATCATTTCCCACGCTTCTCTACCGATAGCCAAAATCTCATTAGTATGTTTGGATATAGCCACCACCGATGGTTCATTAAGAACTATGCCCTTTCCATAAACATAGATTAAAGTGGTAGCTGTGCCCAGGTCGATTCCTAATCTTTTGTTCCACATACCATAATTCCTCCCGTTTTATTCATCACACCTATTTATAGAAGCTCCTAAAGAGCGAAGTTTAACTTCTAAATTTTCATAACCTCGGTCAATGTGTAAAATTCCATACACTTCAGTTTCCCCCTCAGCAGCCAATCCAGCTAAGACCAAAGCTGCCCCAGCTCGAAGGTCTGGAGCAGTAACTTTAGTTCCAGCCAGTTTTTCCACTCCAGTAACCACCGCACTTCTTCCCTCCACTCGAATTTTCGCCCCCATCCTTTCCAGTTCTCCCACATGAGCAAAACGGCTCTCAAAAACTGTCTCAGTAATCACACTTACTCCTTCAGCTAAAGAGAGAAGAGCCATAAATTGAGCTTGCATGTCAGTAGGAAAACCAGGATAGGGCATAGTCTTAATATTGGCAGCTTTAGGCCTCTTATCTGAAGCCACTAAAATAGTATCTTCTCCTTTTCTTTCTATCACCACTCCGATTTCCTCTAATTTAGTAATCACGGAGCGGAGAGAAGAATATTCCACTCCTTTTATATTTACACTACCCCGGGTAATAGCTGCCGCTACACAAAAAGTACCAGCCTCAATTCTATCGTTGATAATAGTATATTCACATCCCTGTAAATTTTTAGTACCCCTTATTACTATAGTATCAGTACCTGCCCCTTCAATCTCTGCTCCCATTAAAGAAAGAAATTTAGCCAGGTCTACTACTTCTGGCTCACAAGCGGCATTAGATATAACTGTTTCTTCCTCAATAGTAGCAGCCAGCATCATAACATTTTCTGTTGCTCCTACACTGGGAAAATCAAAATATATCTCTCCTCCGTGGAGTTTAGAAGCCCACGCTTCTACATATCCAGAATGCATAGATATTTCTACCCCTAAATGACTAAAACCTTTAAGATGGAGGTCGATGGGACGAGAACCGATAGCACATCCTCCCGGAAGAGGAACTTGAGCTCGACCATGACGAGCAATAAGAGGACCAGTTACCAAGAAAGAAGCTCTCATTTTTCGAATTAGCTCATAAGGAGCTTCGCTAGTAGGATATAAAGTGGGGAAAATCCGATAGGCATCCTCTTCTATCTTTTCTACTTTACATCCTAAACTTTCCAAAACCGAAAGTATGGTTTCTACGTCTAAAAGATGGGGAACATTTTTAATTAAAGAAGGAGAGTCAGCTAATAAAGTTGCCGCCAAAATGGGTAAAGCAGCATTTTTAGCGCCTCCTACTTGGACTTCTCCTTGTAAAGGTTTTGAACCCTGGATTACAAATTTACTCAATGGTCTTCTCTTCCCGTTCTAATAGGTTTAGCAAAGGACTCTTCCCCAATCCTGCATTATTATAATCGATTTTCTTAATATCCACACCCAGGTTTTAAAAATTTTTTACCTGATTTCAAGAGACACTAGAAGAAACCCGAGAGGGAGGAAATTCAAATTCTATTTTCCCTTCTTTCTTAAGAACAAGGTAAGCAGAGAATTTCCTACCCTTGCGAGATTTAAAACCATAAAGTTTATCTGTTTTCCCCGTGGTAAGTAGTTTTTGAGCCTCCAGGCGATTAATAGACCTCCCTGCTATCTTTTTCCAGATAGTAAACGAGCAACCCTCTTGCCAGCGGGAACAGCTGAAAGACTTGCGATTTTCATAAACTGGAGCCCCACACAGGGGGCAATTTCCCACCGGGAAAGACATCTTTTCTCTTTCCCCTTGGTCTTCTGCACTTTTAACTTTCTCTACCATCTCCACCGTCAATTTCTTTATCTCTTCCATAAAAGTATCTCGAGAAAAATTTCCTTTTTCAATCTGATTAAGCTTCTTTTCCCATTCCCCGGTAAGTTGAGGAGACGATAACTCAGGAACCGGTATATTTTCTATAAGATTTATTAACTCTTTACCTTTGGGAGTAGGTATAAGAGTTTTGCCATTTCTTTCCACATAGCCTACTTCAATTAACCGTTCAATTATAGCTGCTCGAGTGGCGGGAGTACCAATGCCGCTATCCTTCATTACTTCTTGTAGTTCTTCGTCTTCTACAAATCGACCTGCTCCTTCCATAGCCGATAAAAGAGTAGCTTCAGTATATCGAGGAGGAGCTTTAGTTTCTTTTTCCTCTATCCAGACTTTTTCCGTTTTTACCTCAGTTCCTTTTTTAACTGCAGGCAAGAACTCTTCTCCTTCTTCCTTTCCATAAATCGCTCTCCAACCCGCCTTCAAAAGAACTTTAGACTTACTAATAAACTTTTCACCCTCTACTATAGTTTTAATACTCCGGTGAACCCAGACTGCTTCAGGGTAAAAAGAAGCAATAAATCTTTTTACGATTAAATCCATAATTCTTTTATCGTTATCGCTTAAACTTTCCCAATCAATTTTTTCTCCAGTGGGAATAATAGCATGGTGGTCAGAAACTTTGCTGGCATCAAACACTCTTTTATCTTTTAAGGCTTTCTCTGGTGAGAAATCTTCTTTCACCCATTCTCCGAAGCCACATTCTGCCAACATATGCCAGCACTTCTCTACCTGAGAAATTAAGTCCGGGGAAAGATAACGAGAATCAGTGCGAGGATAAGTTATTAATTTATGCCGTTCATAAAGTCTTTGGGCACTATCTAAAGTCCGCTTAGCCGAATAGCCAAAAAGTTTGTTAGCATCTCTCTGTAATTCAGTAAGGTCATATAAAAGAGGGTGTGGTTCTTTAACTTTATGTTCTTTATATTCAGCTACTTCCCCATTGTGGCCACTGACTTTATCTAATATTGTTTGAGCTTTATCCTTCTCCCACACCCGGTCTTCTTTATCTTCCCACTTACCTCGGTAAGAACCAGAAGGAGAAGAAAATTCGGCAAATATTTCCCAATAGGGAACGGGAACAAAATTCTCTATTTCCCTTTCTCTTTGAACCAAAATGGCCAGGGTAGGAGTTTGCACTCTCCCCACCGAAAGAAGAGTTTTATAACGAGCAGTAAATACTCGGGTGCCATTAATTCCTACTAACCAATCTCCTTCAGAACGGCATTTAGCCGCCTGAGCTAAAAGCTCATAAGTATCTCCCGGTTTAAGATGAGAAAAAGCTTCTTTTATAGCTTCCTGGGTCATAGAAGAAAGCCAGAGGCGATAAACTGGTTTACGACCGGCTAAAAACTCGTAAATATAGCGGAAGATTAATTCTCCTTCTCTACCCGCATCACAAGCATTTATTATCATTTCTACTTCTTTAGAATTAATAAGCTTTTTGATGACCTGCAGTCTTTCTTCTGAACCTTCTATGGCTTTCAGTTTAAACCCTTCGGGTATAACCGGCAAAAGAGCCAAACGCCACATTTTAAACTTTTTGTCATAATCTTCTGGTTCAGCTAAAGTTACCAAATGCCCCACTGCCCAAGTAACAATATAGTTTTCATTTTCCCAATATTCTTCTTTTTTCTTCATTTTACCCAGAGCACGAGCTATGTCTTGAGCTACACTGGGCTTTTCAGTAATGATTAGCTGTTTACCCATAATCTTCACATCCTTTATTTAACTTTCTTTCCCTCTGGTAGGCCGACGATGAGGAGTATAGGGAGTAGGAACATACTCTACCGAAGGTCGCTGCTGAGGTGGTTGAGGGTAAAGGTCCATAAGTTGATAAATCTCATCTGGCAAACCTTCTTTCGCTGGAAGCCCTAATTCTTGTGCCATCTCTAAAGTAATGGGGAAGTCATGGGTCCACCGACCTTCGGATAAAATCTTAGCTAACTCCTGCGCTTTATCTTCGGGAAGATGTTCATCGACTAAATCCAAAACTACCTGATAAACTTGATTAATGGCTTTGCGAGCAATATCGCCTAAAATCAGGGTTTGGTCATCTCGGTTGGGATTAGGCTCTTCCAGAGCTTTCAAAATTGAGGCTGCGGGATACTGAGCCTGAGCCGTTCCTATTTGTGGATCCACAGGCCCTAGAACAGCATTGGGATCCATAATTATCTCGTCTGCCGCCAGAGCAATGAGTGTTCCTCCTGACATAGCATAATGAGGAATAAACACGGTAACCTTAGCCGGGTGTCTTTTTATAGCACAAGCAATCTGTTGAGCGGCAAGCACTAACCCTCCCGGGGTATGGAGAATCAAATCAATGGGCATATCTTTGGGAGTGAGATGAATAGCCCGTAAGATTTTCTCTGAATCCTCAATATTAATATAGCGGGCTATAGGTAAACCCAAAAAACTAACGGATTCTTGTCTGTGAATCATAGCAATTACCCGAGATCTTCTTTTCCTTTCCAAACTCTTAATCGCTGCCATTCTCTGTTGTTCAACAATATTCCTCTGCAAAACAGGTAGATAAACACTAAAAATAAGGAGAAGAAAAATTATATCCCAAAACATTTTTAAGACCTCCTTTATACTTCATTATACAGTAATATTGCGATATTTTATTTTGCCTTCTTCAAAAATATCTCCCCCCTGCATATCATAAGCCACTAAAAGAGGAAATTGCTCTACTTTTAAACGCAAAAGAGCTTGAGCTCCTAAGTCTTCGTAAGCTAATATTTCTTTTTCTACTACAAAAGTAGAAAGATAAGCTCCTGCTCCCCCACAAGCCAATAAATACAGAGCTCCATATTTTTCCAAAAGTTTCTTAACTTCCTCCTTTCTCTCTCCTTTTCCAATAGTAGCGCGCAATCCTCTTTGCAGAAAATACTCCAGATATTTATCCATTCGGCTACTAGTGGTAGGGCCGACTGACCCTATTATCTCTCCTCGACGAGTAGGAGTAGGACCAGCATAATAAATAACTGACCCCGAGAGAGAAAAAGGCAACTCTTTTCCTTTTTCTAAATCCTCCATCAGACGGTGATGAGTTAAATCTCGGGCTACATAAATAAACCCGTTTAAATAAACCTTATCACCTGCTTTCAAAAATCTAATTTCTTCTACTGAAAGAGGAGTTTTTAAAATTACTTCTTTCCTTTCCTCCATTTATCTCACCACTTCAAAGTTTTCTGGCGAAAAACATGACAATTACATACTAAACCCACTGGAAAACTGGCTATATGACAAGGATATGTTTCTATTCTAACCTCAAGACAAGTTACCCTTCCTCCTACTCCCTGAGGACCAATTCCCAAACGATTGATATCTTCTCGCCACTTTTCTTCCAACTCTCGATAGCGAGGATCGGGATTAAACTCTCCTAAGGGACGAGATAAAGCTCGAGAAGCAAGATAAAGAGCATAGGGAGCATTGCCTCCTATCCCCACTCCTACCACTAAAGGAGGACAAGCTTGCCCTCCTTTTTTATCTAACTCTTGAAGGATGAATCTTTCTACTTCTTCCGGTTCACTACCTGGTTCTAAAATTCCCAAAGAACTAATATTATCACACCCTCCCCCCTTAACCAAGAGGTCGATGCGGAGACTATCTCCTTCTTGAAGCTCAAAGAAATAAACTCCTGGCGTATTATCTCCAGTATTCTTGCCAAAGAAAGGGTCAGATATCACAGACTTTCGAAAATAATTATTACTATAAGCTCTTCTTATGGCTTCATCTAATGCCTGGCGCAAACTTCCTCCTTTAACTTTCACCTCTTCTCCTTTTTCTACTTTAGCCATTACCATACCCGTATCTTGACAGAGAGGAAGATTTCGTTCCTCTGCCACAATATAGTTTTCCATTACTTGAGATAACATTTCTCGAGCTAAATCATTATCTTCAGTAGCCAAAGCCTCTAACATTTTCTCTCTAAGCAACTGAGGACTGATGATGTTTAATTCCTGTAGTGCTTTTTCTACCTGTTGCACTATATCTTGAAACTCTAATTCTTTCATCTTTTATTTCCTTTCAGTAATCTAATTTAAAAACCCCAGAGGCTCAGCTTTAATCCTTCATTTTACCATCGGTAAGAACTTCTTTTTAATTATATATTTATCATAAATCTCTGATATTTTCTCCCTAACTCCTTTCTTTTTTGTCACCGCAATGGCCCTCTGTCATTCCTGAACTCCTCTATCAACTATAAGGGGGTAAACCCCCTTATTAACCCCCGAAAAGACAAAAACTAAAAATAAAAGGTGAAGACTTAAAAAAACAAAAAGCTGAAAGGATAGACCATCATTGTTTCTCTAAAGTTTATTATATTGAATTCCGTTTTCATTGTCATGTGGTACTGCAAAGCAGCATGAGCGTCTATCCTCTTCTAATATAGTTCAAGAACCAAAACCAATTTTACTTATCGTCCAACTAGGGTGACTAAAACTCGATAAATTCAAAATTTTTCCTTTCCTCTTTAATTCTTAAAGATTATAACAAAAATTAACTTAAAATAAGCAAATCTAACCAATCAATAGAAAGAAAGACAAAAAAGGTTCTCCTCAAGCCTGTTACCCCTGAATGGACCCAATAAAGGAGGAAACTAATATCCCCATATAACCATCCAAACACAATAAATGTAAATCTAGTGTCCTTATGTAAGGACATATCTTAAAAAATAGTCATCTTTATGGGAAAATTTGCAATTGAGGATAACCTCTCGAAAATCTATATTCTACCTTTAAGGAGTATTATAATAAAAATAGAGAAATCAACTTTAAAGTTGATTTCTCAGCGAAGAAACCAGGTATAACTTTAGTTATTCTCCTTTCCGAAGCCTTGCTTCTCTCTATCAAATTAGTAGTCCAGAGTAGATTCTATGATTTACTGGTAACTTAAGATGAGAAGGTAAAATCAGCTAAAAGAAAGATTGAGCCAAGTGTAAAAGAATATTATAATAACTTAATGGCCAATTTTGAATGCTAAAGCACAATAGTAAGCTATCTTATTGATTTAAAGAAAGCGAGAAATAAAGTATTAACAACAACCAAAAACCTTCCTGCGAAAGTTAAGAAAACGATAAACAGATAAAAGGAGCGAAACAATGAAAAGAATGGTAATAATCATTATATTGATAACGGCAATTTTAGTTGGCCATGCAGAAGGGACTCCAGAAAAGCGATCACCGGAAGAATTAAAATATGACCTTGGTTTCCTTATTCATACCCTGGAAGATGTCCATCCTGATCTATACAGGTATACTACTCAAGAAGAAATTTATAAGATAAAGCAAGAAATCGAGAAAGATTTTAGTAAACCTCTGAGTAGAGTTGAATTTTATAGAAAAGTTGCCCCGCTGGTAACCAAGATTGAAGATGGACACACCTATCTTACCTATCCAGTGGAAGAATTAAATGAATATATAAATGAAGGAGGAACTATTTTCCCGTTTGAGGTCAGAATCATTGGTGAAAAACTCTTTGTAGTGGTTGATTATACCAGAGAGATTCCCCCGGGCTCAGAAATACTCCAAATCAATAGGCTCTCTACCTCGCAGCTCATAGATGAACTCACTAAATACGTGAGTGGAGAGAAGTTATCCTACCGAATAGAGTCAGTTAATAAAAACTTCCGCGCTCTACTATGGTTTGTATATGGTTGGGAAGAATTTAGCATAAAATATTTATCTCCCTCTGGTGAAACTCTTCAGAAACAAATAAAGGGAATGACTCTGGATGAGCTCACCAGAAAAGCTCAAGAACTTCAAAAAGAATCTACTAAAAAGGAGGGAAATGATACCAAAATTCAATATCCCTACTACAGTTATACTTCAGTGCCCGAGCTAAAAACTGGCATTATCGATTTTAGAGCTTTTCAAGATCTAGAAAAGTTTAATACCTTCTTAGAAGAAACGTTCAGGAAAATAAAGGAAGAAGAAATCGAATACCTTATTATAGACATTCGCAACAACAGTGGAGGAAACTCCACTCTGGGTGATGCTCTTCTCGATTATCTGACAGACAAACCCTGGAGGCAGTTCTCAAAAATTGAACTTAAAGTAAGTAAACAAATAAAGGAATATTACCAAGACCCTCTTTCAATTTTAAAGAAGCTTTACCCAGAATCCTATGAATCGGCATATCAAGCATCCCGGGAATGGTATCAATCAGTGTATCAGGAAATTGCTTCCTTACCTGAAGGTGAAATATTTTCTTCTTACCCAGAGTTTACAGAGCCTTCCGAAAATCCCCTTCGATTTCATGGCAAGATATATGTATTGATTGGCTCCCATACCTTTTCTAGTGCCGTCAGTTTTGCAGCCACAGTCAAAGATTATGGTATCGGCACGCTTGTTGGTGAAGAAACAGGGGGGCTACCTACTCAATTTGGCGACATCTATCCCTTTTGGTTGCCAAACACCAATCTGCCAGTGGGGGTTTCCCATAAAAAGTTCTATAGACCCAGTGGAATAGATGATGGAAGAGGAGTTTTACCAGACATCGAAGTCACTACCACCCTTGAGGACATTTTAGAAGGCAAAGACCCGGTGATAGAACAGGTTTTGGAGATTATCAAAAGCAAAACTTAACAAAGTAGAGTTTCTTTATCCTTTTCTTATTATGAACTCTAACCCCTGGCAAAGGAGCTCACCTATATTTATCACCATTTCTCCAAAAAGAAATTTAATCTCTAAAGAGAAGTGGAAGTACGATATAAGCCCATAAATTGTTTAATACATGCATTATTATACCGGGGTATACACTTTTCCTCCATATAAATAAAATTGTTGGAAATGGAGCCCAGAAAAGAATATGGATAAAGGCACCAATCCCAAATGGAAAGAGATGATATAAAGCAAATAAAATTACGGAAATTACACCTGAAAGCCACAATATTGTTTTCTTGCTCAGAACAGTTATTAAATATCCTCTAAACAGTATTTCCTCGCAGATGGGAGCAGTTATGATGGCATAAAAGAAGATAATCAGAACTTCAGAAGAATTGGCAAAAGGAAAATTAGTTTCCCATCCAATGCCGAATCGGCCTAGTACTATTGAAAGCCCCCACCATACATAAATAGCAATGATAAAAAATAGAACTGCCCAACCTATATCCTTTATCCTAAAATTGCGCCAGCCTATATCCTTAAAACTATATCCATTCTTCCGCAAGATAAACCAAAGAATTGTCAGAGTTAACCAACAAGTCAAAGCATAGATTATATAACGCCCCCACCATGGAGACAGTTGTGCTACCCTAGATATAAGAGAGGTAAGCACTATCGGTAAAAAGACAAGAGGTATCCAGAAAACAACTTTATTCTGTTTTGTTATCTCTTCGTTTTTCATTTTACTTCCCTCCTCCGAACATCCCCAATACTTCAGACTCCGGCTGGACTTTGTTCAATTATATACTTCTTTAGTTTGGCTTTGAAGATGGAATTCTCTTTTCCGGGGTATGTTCCATCCGTAATGGGCTTAAATTCCCTCTTACATATGACAATAAAGTAATAGTGGAGATAAGGAAAAAGACCCTCCTCCCTTCTACTTTAGCAAATTTCAAAAAAAATTAACTCTTGGCTTAAAAATATCAAAATAATCTCCAGCTATAGTTTAAAAAAATCTTTTGAAGGTGCTTAAAGAATGAAAAGTCTTACAGGGAAAAGTTATTTAATCGTGGCCATTTTGGCTCTCTTAACCATCCTATCCTGCAACTGTGTAGCTTTCGGAGAACAAAAATTTGAATAGATAGTGGAATTCAACGTCCCAGAGGCTAATCAAGGAGTAGGTGTCGATACCCTATATTTTTATGGTCTGGACAACCGGACTATAGCCAAGTACGATAAAACTACTGGCCAGTTAGTAACAAAGTGGGAAGGCCCAAAGGGAGGTCCGATAATCCATTTTGATGCCGCTACTCTCCAACATATTGACTCTCACAGCTTTGGAATACATTGGGGCTCCTACTCAGGAGCCCCAACTAAACTCGTTTACAGCCACTTTTAGTTACCCAGTCCATCTTAAAATGTTTTGCTATCTTTCCGCAGATTTAGAAAGAAAGGTGGAAAAACATTCTGGCGCGCCTGGAGGGATTTGAACCCCCAACCTACAGATCCGTAGTCTGTTGCTCTATCCAGTTGAGCCACAGGCGCACCTCAACTCACCATAATTATATTTCTACTCAGCTATAAAATCAACTCTATTTACCTCTCTACTCGGGAAGAACGGCTGATTATCACTATTGCTCCCACTATTAAAGGTAAAAATGCCACACCATAAAGATAAACTCCGTTTTCTTTCTTCAAAAAACGAATAGTCCGTTCGCTTTTAGGAATATGCTCTCCAGTCTCTTTAGAAATAGTAGATATTTGGTAATCGGTCTCGGGAAGGTCTTCTCCTAAAGTTACTTTATAGCTCTCAAAAGTGGGTTGATAGCCACTCATTTTTAGCTGATCATCATAGGGAATTATTTCATACCCTAGCTCTGGCCCAGGAACCTGTTTTACAAAATAAGGGGCTTTGTCAACTGTTTGCAATATTTCTTCTCCTCTTCCTAAAAGAACTTGAGCATTGTCCACCGGTTCAACATGCACCCATTTCCAGCTCTCTATCCGACCGGTATTTTGAGGGTCTTGAAGCTTATTATAATACAGCTCATTGTATTCTTCCTGATAAAAGGGATTGAAATAGAGTTCGTTTTTGCCTACAGCGTGAATAATCCAGGAAGGATCATCACAGTTTTCTTTCTTAGTCCAGCGGTTTCCAGGGATAATTTCATACCCTACTCCTTCTCGTCGACGAGAAGTAAAAACCACTAACTTTTTTTCGCTTCCTTCAAAAATAGTCTCATCTTCCATCCTCACTTTGATTTCATAGTTACCAACGGGAAGGTTAAGAATAAACCCTTCTGCTGGTTCGGTAACGTAGAATTTTACAAACTCCGGAGGTTGTGGTTGTTTAGGAATGGGAATATCTAGAGGTCCGGTTTCGCCAGCTTCTCGGCGGCGGCGCACCTCTTCAAGAAAGTTATTGAGCTGTTGTTGATAATAATCCATAGCCTGATAATATTCTTGAAGCTTCTTGTTAAATTCATCCATAGCTGTTTTATATTCATCATAACGCTCTTGAGCTTCTTCATCCAGATAAATTATTGCTTTTTCTGACCAATAACCTTCAGGATAATAGAGAGCATATTTTTGCTTTTCCAGAGTGGTTATTAATTTCCCTCCCTGCCAGATTTCCAGTTTTCCTGGAACTTCCTCATTTAAGGTGTTAAACCCAGCCATATATCGACGGGTTATAGGCCAATAGTAAACAATAGTTTTCCGAGGGTTTACTACACTATTATTACCAGTAATAAAGTATAAAGTATCTTCACTTTGAGGGCAAAAACTACTGCTAAAGCCCGAACCATTAAAAGAAGTCAAAGAATAAACCAGCTGCTCACGGAAAAGAGGCGCTTGAGCCCAAGCAACGCTTCCTCCCACTAAAATAGTTACTAAAACAAAGAAAACTATTTTCCTCTTCATCAGGCTTTGACCCCCCTTCGATTCATAACCAATACAGAAAGAGCCATAAAAATGAGGGAATAAATCAAGCAATAGGCTATGTTAGTTAGATACAAAGGCCAGCTTTCTAAAACCACGGCATCCAATCCTCGACTTAAGAAAGCAAAAGGCGATATCCAATTTATACCCTGGAAAATATAGGAGAGAGTTTGACGAAGGTAGAGAAGAGAAGTAGGTGCAGTTACCTCTTCTCCCAAACCTGAAAGAGCACCATAAGCAAACTGAATAGCCAAAAACGCTCCCAGGATAGCTAAAAGAGTGATTACCGAACTCCGAATTCGTCCAGTCAAAGAGGAAATGAACAGTCCAAAGCTCACCACACAAGATATGGTAAAAATTCCCATAAACAAGGCTTTAACCAAACCCATGGTGAACCCCAGATTAGTAAGGTAACTCACTAAATAAAAGTACACAGCACTCAAACCTAAAGCTATAATCCCTAAAAGTAAATCTTTAAAATATTTACTCCAGAGAAAGTTACCTGCTGTTATTGGTCCATAAAAAAGAACTTCTAGGGTTCCTTGCTCTCTTTCTCGGGAGATAGAAATAGCCGATACTATCACTAAATAAATAGAAATAATAACCAAGGTAATATAGAGAGGCTGATGTAAGGGATAAGCCGAAACTAAAATATCATCTTCCCGAATACTATCTATAAAATTCTTCAATATAAAAGAAGAAACCAGGAAAGAAGCAAAAATAGCCGCATAATATCCCCAGCTATATAAAGTATAGAGAAAATCTCTTTTAAAAAGAGTTTTAGTCACTTTTCCTGCCATTTTCATTCCTCCTTTTTCGGTAAATGTAACTCTACATCTTCAATAACATCCTCAAAATCTCCTTGAGGAGTATGGAGCACTAACTCCATTATGCCGTATTTTTCTTTTTCGGGGTCAATCTGAATTTTATCCCAGGGAATAATACCTTTATTACGGGAAAGGTAAGCATTAGGATCCCAGAAAAGCTCTATTGGCCCTTCAAAAATTAACCTTCCTCGATTGTAATTATTTTCATCTTCTCCCTCCCTAACATAGAGTTTACCCTCCAACTGAAGAGGAAGAGCGGGAAATTCGGATATTCCCACCCCTTTAGAATCTTTAAATCGGATTTCAATCTGAATTCCTTTATCTACCGGGTCAGCAAAACAGATAATACCAGCTAGATCGGGTATTTCTTTACCCTTCATAGTAAAGTCAAAAGTATTAATCCCTCTTTTGATTTCCAATTCCTGAGAAAAGGGATAATAATAAGGGGCTTCAGCCTGGAGAGTATGTTTTCCGGGGGGAAGATGGGTAATTTGATAATCTTTACTCTGAAATAGAATATCAGAACGTCCGTCAATGGTAAGATGCAGCTTTCTAACCACATCTTGTGAGTAGTAGTCGGTGACTTTACCTTGTAAAACTCCATAGTTAAGCCGGACAGTAAAATAGGAAATCACAAATAAAACCACCACAATTCCTACGATAGCTAGAAAAATAGAGAGACCAACTCTTTTCTTCATGCTGCTTCCTCCCCTCGGGCTAGTAGAGAAATATTCTGTTGAGTAATAGTGATAAAAGCTTCCTCTAAACTCATTTCTTTAGCTTTCATAGAAAGAGGGAGGTATCCATTTTGATAAAGAAATTGAGATAATTCCGGACGATAATCTCGGTCACTTTTCAGACTCACTTCTAATTTATTTCCTTCTATACTGAACCCTTTTAAAAAATCCAATTTCTCTAAAGAAGAAGCAATGTTTCCTGCTTCTTTATCCAACTCTATTTCCATCTCTACAGTGTCAGTTAATCTTCGGCGAATGTTATCCATAGTATCCTCAGCTAAAAGTTTTCCTTTATTGATAATAGCTACTTTCTTACATAATCTTTCTACCTCGGAAAGAAGATGAGAAGAAATAAAAACTGTTTTCCCCCGACGATTTTCCTCCTCAATTAAATCTCGAATTTGTTTAATGCTATTGGGGTCTAAGTTAGCTACCGGCTCATCTAGAATAAGAAGTTCGGGGTCGTGCAAAAGGGCACGAGCAAAAGCCAGTTTCTGTTGCATTCCTTTAGAAAAAGCCCCTACTTTTTTGTTCTGGTCGTTAATTAATCCTAAAGATTCTAATAGTTCTTCAATTCTCTTAGAAGCCTGAGGCACCTGGTAAAGTTCGGCAAAAAAGAGAAGATATTCCCGAGCAGTCATCTCTTTATAAGAATATAGATTTTCAGATACCACCCCAATTTTTCTTTTTATCTCTACTTTGCCAGGACGAAATTCTTCTCCTAAAAGGAAAATCTTACCACTAGTAGGAGGTATTAATCCTAAAATCATATTGATAGTAGTGGTTTTCCCTGCTCCATTAGGACCCAAAAAACCACATATATCTCCCTTATCTACCCGGAGATTTAAGTTATCCACAGCTCTAAAGCCATCAAACTCCTTAGTTAAGCTCACGGTCTGAATCATAAAATTTCCCTACCTCCTTTTTTCTTAGCTACTTTTAGCAAAAATATAAACCATTACAATCTTTTTATCTTAGAGACATATCTTAGTAAATAAAGCATAGTTCCTTAAAATGGGCCTTAAACTCTAAAAATTGTAACCTTCGATAACAACCCGCTTCTTTTTAAAATCTCTGGGCTCACCATGAAGTTTTCCTATTTTCAAACAGCCAATTTATCACGCTCTCATCTTCATAAGCGGGAATCCAGGAAGAGTGAGCGCTCCATCCCCGAGACTCAAGATAGCCTTTGAGAAACTCAGTATATTTTACTCTCCCGCCTATTTCTACTAGGCGTCTTACCAGATTCCGGGAAAAAGAAACCGAAACTAAAGGATCATCTTCGGCATGAAAGACCCAAACGGGAATATGTTTGATTCTTTCTCCTTCTTTCGTCTCTCCCCCTCCACATATAGGAATGGCTCCAGCAAAAAGTTGAGGACTTTCCCTTATTATCGCCCAGGTTCCAAACCCTCCCATAGAGAGTCCAGTAATATATATTCTATTACTATCTATGTTATACTTACAAATAAGGCCTTCAATTAAACTAGGTAAGGAGAGTAACTCTTTATTAGGCTCAAAAAGCTCTCCTCCTAAAAGCACTCCCGTCCAGCTACTCTCTTGGGGGCATTGAGGAGCTAACACAAAAGAAGGGTACAGTGCCTGATGACCGGGTTGAGCCCAGACTACTGCTCCTTTATTAGCTACTAACTGAATAAAATTGTCTTTTCCTCTTTCTCCTGCTCCGTGCAGGAATACTACCAGGGGATATTTTTTATCTGGATCAGAGCTCGAGGGAATAAAAAATCGGTAAGGCACTTCTACTTTTAACTTTTCATCCTGATACATAAAAGCCTGGAAATCGTCGGCGATAAGGTGTTTCTCATCGGTATTCTGGATGGTAAAAGGAGCAATGGTTTTCCCCTCAAGAGTTGTAATAGCTACTTTCTGGGTCACGATATAATTTAGCTTCGGTCTTGTTGATAAAAAAGTCTCTGCAGAAAAAAGAATAGTTTTAGCAAATGTATCTCGATGGTCTAACTCTATAATCACAAATTTCCCCTGATTGGTAGAAGGCACTAAATCAGTAGTAGCGCTGGCATATACTTTTTTAATGGTTCTACCCACCATCATATCCTCCATTTTTGTCTCTACTTTGTAGCTATCGGGAGTAAGATTAGTTCCATCAATTTCCAAATCATATTCCAAAATAACTTCGCTCACTCTCTCTCCCTCAGGGAAAATTCTGGTAACTAACGTAGCTTTATTCAATTCTTGTCCTCCCTTCGATTTTTTTCATTATATCACCTCATCTCACCATGATATAATGAAAAAGGAGGTGAAACAAATGGAATTCCAGATAGGAAAGTGCCGGCTAATAATTAAACAGGGAGATATAACTAAGGAGGATACTGATGCTATAGTGAATGCCGCCAATTCTCGCCTAGCAGGAGGAGGAGGGGTAGATGGAGCTATTCACCGAGCCGGAGGCCCAAAAATTGCTGAAGAATGCCGAAAAATAGGAGGATGTCCAACGGGAAAAGCGGTAATAACTAGTGGGGGCAATTTACCTGCTTCCTACGTTATCCATGCTGTAGGACCCATTTACCGGGGAGGAAAGAACAATGAAGCCGAGCTTCTACGCAGCGCCTACCTCTCTAGTCTTGAATTAGCTGATAAATACAATCTGCGTTCTGTGGCTTTTCCTTCTATATCCACTGGCGCTTATGGTTATCCCATAAAAGAAGCTTCTCGCATTGCCTTGCAGACCATAATTGACTACTGCCAAAGTCATCCCCAAACTAGTTTAGAAGAAATTCGTTTCGTGCTTTTTACTCCTCAAGATAAGGAAGTTTATATCCAAAGCTTAGAAGAGTTAATGAAAAACCTCTCTAGCTAAAAATTCAGCACACTGGTGGAAAGCTAGAGAGCGGTGGCTATAACGGTTTTTGAATTCAGAACCCAACTGGGCAAAAGTTTTACCCTCCTCAGGAAAGATAAAAATGGGGTCGTAGCCAAACCCAGCGTTTCCTCGAGGTTCTTCAGCAATATAGCCTTCACATACTCCTCGAAATGTTTCTTCTCCTCCCCTCCACACCAGAGCCACCACGCAAACAAAGCGAGCGGTGCGCTCCTCAGGGGGCACTTCTTGCAAAAGTTGCAAAAGGAGAGAGATTTTATCTTCAGAAGAAGCATTTTCTCCTCCAAAGCGTGCCGAATATAACCCCGGTGCTCCTTGAAGATAATCCACTTCTAAACCAGAGTCTTCTCCTAAAGAGATTTCTCCACTTTTTGCAAACCCTGCTCTCGCTTTAAGAAGAGCATTTTCTGCATAACTTTCCCCTTTTTCTTCCACTTTCCCTATATCGTAAACTTCATAAATACTTTTAACGGAGATAGAAAAAGGAGCGAAGATATCTTTTACCTCCTTTAATTTTCCCTTGTTTTTCGTTACTAAATACACTTCTCTCCTCAAGGTAGACCTCTTTTTAAGATTTTCTTCTCTAGATCAATAATTCCTCCGATCCCCTTCTCAGCTAAATCCAAAAGATGGTTTAATGTCTCTCGAGAAAAAGGGTCCTCTTCTGCTGTGCCTTGTATTTCTACCAGCTCTCCACTACCAGTCATCACTATATTCATATCTACTTGAGCAGCAGAATCTTCTTCAAAAGCGAGATCCAAGAGTTCTTGTCCTCCCACCACTCCTACACTGATAGCCCCTAAATAGTCCTTTACTATACCCCCGGAAGACAATATTCCTCGGTCTACATAATTCCACAGAGCTTCAATTAAAGCCACAAAAGCACCAGTTATAGACCAAGTTCTTGTACCTCCATCCGCCTGGATAACATCACAATCAATTACAATAGTTCTCTCTCCTAATTTACCCAAATCAATTACGGAGCGCAGGGCCCTACCTACCAATCTTTGAATTTCGTGAGTCCGTCCCCCCACTTGACCTCTCGTGGATTCTCGTAAACTACGAGTAGTAGTAGCACGGGGGAGCATAGCATATTCAGCAGTAATCCATCCTTGACCGCTATTGCGCAAAAAAGGAGGAACCTTATCCTCCACAGAAGCAGCACAAACAATGCGGTTATTGCCCGCTTCTACTAAAACCGAACCTTCAGCATATCGGAGATAATGAAGATGTATTTCCACGGGCCTCAACTCATCAGGTCGACGCCGATCTGGTCTTCCTCTCCAGGATGTTTTATCCTTTTTGAAATAAAAATCACCCAATTCTTGGAAATTATTGAACTTTGGCAATTAACTTTTCATCTCTTTCTAAGGGTTGAGAAACATCTATATGACCACATAATGTAGAAGTTTCTTTTCCATCTATTAATATTTTTACTCTCTTTATTTCGGGAAAAGAAGTTAAAGTATCAACAATAGCGTAAACACTCAAAAGCTCCTGAGAAGTTCCTCCCGATTGGTTCTTAACCATCTCCGCACTCAAATCCACATAAGCAGTATCCCCTTCCAAAAATACTGCATTCAAACGAGTGGAAGGAGGTATAGGATTATATAGAGAACGGTCTTGTGGTCCTTTTAATAGTTCCTTCAATATTTGCTCCATCCATTTACTATCTTTTTTAATCTTCCTCTTTTCTCCCACTAAAGCAGTGAAATCAGGATTAGAAAAGTAAAGAACTACTTCTTCCTCTGGAAAAGGGGTAATTCTTTTTAATCCTTCTTCCGAAAGAGGGGTAGCTCCTGGAGAAGGAGAAATCTCCGGAGGCTGAAAATGTTGTAAAATTAACTCTCCAAAATATAAAATGGCAAAAAAAATAGCTAAACCAACTAAAATATAGAACCAACTTGGCCAGGAAGATTCTTTTTCTTTGTATCTTTTGCGAGAAGGGGGAGTTTGATTTTCCATTCTATTCTCCTAAAAAGCTCTTAAATTTAGGACTTCGGCTAAAATCGTCTATGGCCTGAGCTATAGCCTGAGCTAATTTTTCTTGGAAAGAAGAGGAAGCTAGTTTTTTAGCTTCTTCAGCATTACTTAAAAAGCCCGCTTCAATCAAACAAGCTGGATAATACATACCGTCTAAAACCACAAGTGGTGCCTCTTTCAGCCCCCGATTTTTTTGTCCAGTAGTAGAAGAAACTTTCTGTGATATTATTCCACCCAGTTCGGCGCTGACTTCCCGGCTACCCTGATAATAAGCAGAAGATAAAATATTACCTACTCGGTTGACGTCCTCTGTTCTTCCTTTCTCCAAGAAAAGTTGGTTTTCTCGACCAGCTACATCTTCCGCCCCCTCTCCCCGAGGTTTCACTCCTCCCACAAATACTTCTACCCCGGTGGCTTGAGGGTTAGGAGAAGCGTTACAGTGAATGCTCAAGAAAACAAAAGGCCGATGCTCATTAGCTACTCGATATCGTTCATTCAAAGAAGGATAAACATCCTGAGAACGGGTCAGAAAAACCTGATAACCTTTACTTTCTAAAGCTGCTTTTACTTTTTGCGAAATAGCCAACACTACATCCTTTTCTTTATAGCCATTGTAAACACAACCAGGGTCATTTCCTCCATGACCAGGGTCTATAACCACTACTTTAGTGTTAACCTCATTATAAGAAAGACCAGGAGTTCCTTGCGGAGAAGTAGGGGTAGGTTGGGTTTTAGGTGAAGTTATAGGAGCGGCAGTTGATTTTGCCTCTGGTGATGCCTCTACCCGAGTTTCTATCAGAGAAACTAAATCAAAATAGACTCTAGGGTTATCTCCCGGCAATTTCTTCTCTTCTTTAATCTGTACCGGATTCTGTAACCAGATATTAATTCTTAACCCCTCACTTGTCTTCGCCACTTCTATACGGTCTATCCTCCCATCACCCACTCTTACAGGAGAAATAGATTGCTGCCAGTTGCAGCCCAAAAGTTCAATAATTATTCTATTATTCTCCCGGTCTATACGATAAGAATAAGAAGGAATTCCCCCTTGAAAGTCAAAAGTAACTCTGGTTCTCATCTCTTCTGAATAAGAATAGAATCTAATTCCCGAAAGGACAAGAGAAGGATATTTTCCCTCCTCAGGAGGAGGAGAAAAGCTGGCCTCGGGAGACGAGGTAATAGAAGGGGCATAAGTAGAGGAAACAAAAGAAAAAAGCTGATTCAAAAGGTCTAAAGAAACGAAGGGAACATTACCTTCTATGAATACTTCTCTTTGTAAGGGCACTTCTCTCCCATTATTTACTGCTACCCCTTTATCGAGAGAAAGAACCCAGGCTGTACCTTTAAAACCTAAATTTATTTTATTCATAATGGGAGAATAATAAACAATCCCCCCTATTTCTCGAAACAATTCTTCCACATTTACATAAGTTTTTCCCTGACGGACTCTTACCTCGGCTTGAGAGGAAAAAGATTCTCCTCCCCAGTTTATTTCTACTTGAGCCTCCAGGGAATGAAAGGGAAGAAGAAAAAGAAGCAAAAAAAATATAAAGACTCTTCCCTTAAAAGGGAGCAATTTCTCCCCCATCGTTCTCCATAGGAATATCTTCCAGCTCTCCCAACGGTTCTTCTCCACCATCATAGACGAATGGTTCTGCCTCCTCCATTTCCAATTTTGCTCCTAATCCAGGAAACTCTTCCACTTGCTCTTGCGCTACTCCTTTCGAGGAACTTAAAAACTGAATATTATTTGCTCTGATTTCGTAGGAGATTCGGCGATTGCCGTTACGATCTTCCCAAGAATTAGAGCGCAGTTCCCCCATCACTGCTATCCGGCTACCTTTATGGAGATAATGAGCACAAATTTCTCCTAATTTAGACCAGGCAGCCACAGTAACATAAGTAACTTCCTTGACCATCCCCTGTTTACCTGAATAGCTACGATTCATAGCAATACTGAATCGACAAACTGGTGTTCCCTGGGGGGTATAACGCAAATCGGGCTCCCGAGTTAAATTCCCGATCCCAAAAAAGCAATTCATATCCCGAGCCATCAGAAAACATCCCCCTATTTCATCAAAAATTATTTTCTATATGAGTTTAGCACATTATTTCTCGTTCTTAAATAGTTAAGTTTTATTTTTTCTTTAAATTAACCGAACTATAGAGGACGTTTTCTCTATAATCTCCTCTTTTTAGACGCCTAACTGAATATTTTAGGTATGACAGGAGGAAAATAGATTCCCAACTAAATTTAGAAAACAGCAAATAAATTATAAAAAAGAACTCCCTTTATAGCCCAAAAACCAGGAAAAAGGGAACAGGTTTTAGTATCAATTATATTTTAGCTTATTGTCCTTATTACAAGGAGATTTTAAAAACTTCTACCAATCAGTCTTTGCAAAAAATCCTTGAGCTACAATAATTTTTGCCGTTATAGTATCCTGCAAAACCTACAAAAGTACTAAAACTTTAAACAGCAAATTATATAGAAACTTAAAAGATAGCTATGTATTGAGAGATACTATAACTTCTCAATAGGTAATTGTGGCTTAAGTTTTTCCTTTTGTTTTGAGGAAATCATCAAAAGATATTTTCTTTTTTATACCGGTGGAGGTTTTCCTCATCAGTGGCTTTTATTGTTTTTTATATTTTTCTTTCGCTTTTTGGAGGTTACAAGGGGTTTCCCACCAGTAATTTTTGGTTTTTAGGTTTTTTTGTGTGTTTTCTTTGTATTTATTTTTGTTCTTTACTTTTCGGGGGTGATAGGGGGATCAGTTTCCCCCTATAGTCGGGGTTATAAGGGTTTTTACCCCTTATTGTTATTTTAAGTCTTACGCCGTAGGCACTGAGGGATTCTTTTCCCCTCAGTGATTTTTATCTTTTTCATTTTTTGCCTTTATCTTACGCCGTAGGCTGCCTTTTTCCCCAGCGTGATTATCAAGATTTTTTTCTTATCTAATTTGCTTTTAAGTCTTACGCGTAGGCTGTTTGTTTTTATCTTTTGGGGGTTATGAGGGGGTACGCTCCCTCATAGTACCTGTCAAGTCATTTAAGAAGGTAACCCAATTAGTTCTTGTTGGGTCATATAAG
>ENA-UPSB01000575-UPSB01000575.1-bioreactor-metagenome-genome-assembly--contig:-NODE-575-length-58660-cov-27.517294_pt1 | contig 58660 bp, 53 predicted proteins | sample MGYA00238182_ERZ773286 | MGnify/ENA primary metagenome ERZ773286 (study PRJEB29026, sample SAMN07631240) | bioreactor metagenome | isolation source: Switchgrass digestor | place: USA: Dartmouth...
GCTTAAACACTTATTTTATTTATTTCCACTGTCTACTTGACAGGGGGCTGTTCAGTAAAGACTCTTATTTTGTCATGCTCAGAAATGGGCATTTTTTTTGTTTTCCACAGGTTGAGATGAATTAATAATAAAAAACAACTCTATAGAAACACTAAAACTATCAAAAATGGATATAAAAAAAGGAGCTGTAATGAACTCCTTAGTTTTCAGAAGTTATTTTTTTACAGCCCCTTCTTTTTTATTATTATCGTTGCACTCTACCAGATGCATCTCCTTTTACCAATGTTTCTACTTCTTCTAGGGATACTAAATTGAAATCACCAGGTATAGTATGTTTTAATGCACTGGCGGCTACCGCAAATTCTAATGCTTGCTTTACATCACCTTTTGTAAGCAAACCATGGATTAATCCAGCACTAAAAGCATCGCCACTACCGACACGGTCAACAATTCGAATATCATATTTTCGGGAGTGATAGAAGTCTTGACCATCGTAGATTAAAGCACTCCAAGTGTTATCACTTGCTGAATGGCTTTCTCGTAAAGTAGTGGCGACGTACTTAAAGCCAAATCTATCTACCATTTGTTTGAATATTTCTTGATAACCTGTTAACTCTAGTTCACCTTTAGTAACATCTGTTTTTCCGGGTTTAAAACCAAGGCATTTTTCCGCATCTTCTTCGTTACCGATACATACATCTACATATTTCATCAAGTTGGTCATAACTTTTTGCGCTTGTTCTGACGTCCATAGTTTCTTGCGGTAATTTAAATCACATGATACAGAGACATTATAGCGTTTCGCAGCTTTTAAGGCTGCTTCTAATACTTTTTGTGCTTTTTCACCTAAAGCAGGAGTAATTCCACTCCAATGAAACCAAGTGGCATTCGCAAAAATTGAATCAAAATCAAAGTCATCAATATTAGCTTCCGCAATCGCTGAATGGGCACGATCATAAATCACTTTTGATGGTCGCATGCTAGCACCAGTTTCTAAATAATAGATTCCAATTCGCTCGCCACCTCTAGCGATAAAATCAGTTTTTACCCCAAATCTCCTTAAGTAATTAATTGCTGCTTCCCCAATTTCATGTTTAGGCAGTTTGGTGACATAATATGATTCATGCCCAAAATTGGCTAAACTTACTGCAACATTAGCTTCTCCCCCGCCAAAGACAACATCAAAACTTTGTGTTTGTACAAACCGTTGATATCCTGGGGTTGAGAGCCTTAACATTATCTCACCTAAAGTAACTATCTTAGCCATGCTTTTCGCTCCTAATATATATTTATATTAATTCTCTTTTTAATATCTTTTTAGGAAACAAATTATACTAAGAAAAACTCGTATAGTTATTAAAAGTTTGCATATACATGCAAACTTTTAATAAAGAAGTAACATGGTAAACTTTTTATTCGGATATACGAATCGCTTTCGCAATTCTATAACTATTTTATATTATGTTTTTAGTAAAGTCAATATGATTTTAAAATTTATGTTTAGTAAACTCATATATAGCAATTCCAACCGCAATAGATAAATTTAAGGAATCAATGGTTTTTAGATGTGGAATTACCACACTTGTACCAACATTACTAAAACTACTATCTAATCCTTTACCTTCATTTCCAAAGATGAGCGCAAATGGCTTGTGTGGTATATCTACTTCTTGTATCCTTAATTTACCATTTAACATGAAGGGATAACAGTGATGTTTTGGAAAATGCTTTTGATATTCGGAAAAATCATTAAAATAACTAAAATTAATGTTAAATAAAGCACCCATAGAAGCTCTTACTGTTTTAGGATCATAGATATCGACTGCTGGTCTTATGATTGCGAGGTTTTTTACTCCAAAGCCTATACTTGTCCTAATAATAGTCCCTAGATTACCTGAGTCACTAGGATTGACTAATACAACATGATTATCATTCTTATCTAGTTCAGGTTGATATTTTCGAAAAATTCCTATCGCAAAACAGTTTTCTTTTGGTGATAATTTTTCAATTAACTTATCATTATACTCATAAGGTATACTATTCTTCTTACATAAAGAAATGATTTTACTAATACCCTCTGATTCTTTAGCCTTGGTATGTAAGATTACTTTACTTACTTTATCACTTTGATAATTTAGAAGTTCTATTGTAAGAAAACTACCTAAAGTATAAGAGTAATCGAAATCCTTTTTATAAGTTCTAATTTTTTGTGTCATAATCCCACTCCATTTCCTGAATATTATAACATACTTTTGGTAAAAGTTGCCTATTTTAATCATCTTATAAAATATTATCTAATGGTTCATTATAATAACTGAGGTGATATAATGTTTAAAAAAATCGGTTTAGCTATTATCCTATCTTTCACACTACTATTATCTGCAAATATTAAGACATTAGGTGCATATAACTTTCCCGAAGTAAATGAACCACAAGATAGATTAACGAGTGAAGATAAGAGAATTTTAAAAGAAAAGATGGATGAACTTAAGCAAAAATATTTTGCGAATTGGAAAAATATGACAAAACAGGAACGAAAACAGGCTCTAAAACAATACCAATTAGAATTAGATGAGTTTTGTAAAGAAAAATTTGGAATGAGTTTCACTGAGTTAAAAGAAAAATATCCGAATTATTTTAAAAAGAAACCATTAAACAAAAAGGTATCATGAAATTTTCATGATACCTGTTCTTTTTCTTGATTATGAAGTTGCTTAATCTTTTCGCTACCGATAACTGAATATTTAAAGAACGCATATATCGCAATTAAGATAGCTAATACCAAAATATAGATACCATACTGGTATTTAAACGCAACCACGACAATCGCAACATAGAATAAGATAGTTGAAATTTTCCCGTAAATATTGGCAGGAATAATAACTTGATCTTTTTTGGTATATAATACAAATCCACCGATAATCATTGTAATTTCTTTAATACCATAAATGATGATAAATAATGCTGGCAGACGCTTATCTATGGTAAAGCAAGCTAAGACTGCAAGTTGCATGATTTTATCCGCAAATGGGTCTAGCACTTGTCCCAATTTCGTTATCATCTTAAATTTGCGGGCAATAAAACCATCAACAATATCTGTTAATCCTGCCACTAAGAAAACCAATAATGCTAGATATAGATTATTAGTTAGTGAAGAGAAATATACTAGGACAAATACTGGTACTAAAATGAGGCGAAAGATGGTGAGAATATTAGGAATATTCATAATAATCACCTCAGTTCTACCACTGACCATATCCCTGCATCACTACTTATTTCATTACTAAATATATTTTATAAACTTACTTATTATTATATAATATTCAATTCTTTACCTACTTTTTCAATGATGCGGATGGCTTCATCTAATTGCGCTTTAGTATGAACAGCACTAATCATGCATCTTATCCGACCAGTGCCTTTTGGTACAGTGGGATATACTATACCAGAAACAAAGACACCATTTTCTAATAAAGTCTTGGAGAATAACATCGTCTTCGCTTCATCGCCAACGATAATTGGTGTGATTGGTGTTTGACTATGACCAGTATTAAAGCCAAGGCTTGCGACTTTTTCTTTAAAGTAACGCGCATTTTCCCATAAGCGATCTGTATATTCGCTCGTTTCCATTAGGATTTTCACTGATTCTATAATCGCACCAATTGCTGCTGGTGGTAATGAAGTTGAGAAAAGAATGGGGCGACCACGATGTAAAAGCCATTCTTTCATTGTTTTACTTCCCGCCACATAACCACCAACAACGCCAATGGCTTTTGATAGGGTTCCAATGCTGAAATCGACTTTACCATGTAAACCGAAGTGGTCAACGGTACCACGACCATTTTCACCTAATACCCCAGAACCATGGGCATCATCAACATAAGTTAAACATTCGTATTTTTCCGCGAGTTCTACGATTTCTGGTAACTTGGCGATATCGCCATCCATGGAGAAAACTCCATCAGTCACAATGAGAACATTATTATATAAGTGTCTTTTTTCTTTAAGGATGTTTTCTAAGTCTTCCATATCACTATGTTTATAAATTGCTTTGTCAGCGCGAGATAATCTTATACCATCGATGATGGACGCGTGGTTAAGTTCATCAGATATGATTAAGTCGCCCCTATCAGTAATTGCTTGAATGGTACCAAGATTACACATGAAACCAGATTGAAATACGCATACTGCTTCTTCACGTTTAAATTCAGCAAGTATTTTTTCTAACTCTTCATGTAAATCCATATTACCAACAATCGTTCTTACAGCGCCACTACCAGCGCCATATTTCTCAACCGCTTCAATCGCTGCCCGTTTTACACGCTCATGATTGGCTAAACCTAAATAGTTGTTACTACAAAGATTAATCACTTCTTTACCATTTAAATTTATAACACCATCACAAGGGCCATAGTTAACCGGTAAAACACGATAAACTCCATCGGCTTTTAATTGCTCGATTTTCTCTTTTAAGAATGTTAATTCATGGACATTACTCACGGTTTAATCGCTCCTTTTCATTATGGTATTAAGGCAATCTTACCGCTATTGCCACTCTTCATAACTTCCATCGCTTTATCAATTTCTGTTAACTTGAAAGTATGAGTGACAATCTTATCGAGGTCTAATCTTCTTATTAACCCTTTTACTTGATGCCAAGTATCAAACATGATTCTACCTGTAACCCCATAGATGGTAATACCTTTAAAGACTACATCATTACTTAAATCTATTTCAATGTTTTTACTAGGGATACCTAAAATACTCATGTAGCCACCAAGCCGTACATACTTAAAGGCTTGTTCAATCGCTTGCTTATTACCTGAGAACTCACCTAGAACTTCAACACCTAAACCATCAGTTTCTTCTAGTACCCGTTTAACTACATCTTCTGTTAAAGGATTAATCACAACATCAGCACCAAGTTCTTTCGCCAACTTTGCACGATACTCATTTATCTCAATCGCTATAATCTTCGCTGCACCAACAACTTTTGCTAGGTTTACAGCCATTAAACCAATCGGTCCACAACCGAGAATGGCAACGGTTCTGCCAATGATGTCAAAATGAAGCATTGTATGAACCGCATTTCCTAGAGGTTCTTGAATAGAAAGATAACGCGGATCAACACTTGGATCGTTAATAATTAAATTTTTGGCAGGAATCTTGACATACTCAGCGAAACAACCATCGGTATCAACACCAATGATTTTCGTGTGTTGACAAATATGTCCTCTTCCCGTTCGACAGAACTCACAGTTGTCACAGACGATATGAGTTTCACAAGAGACGATATCACCAACTTTAACTCTGGTGACATTCTTACCTACTTCTACGACTTCACCTGCAAGTTCATGACCCATAATAACTGGTGGTTTTACCCGTTTTTGACTCCATGCATCCCAACTATAAATGTGATAATCAGTACCACAAATTGCTGTGGCAAGCACTTTAATTAATACTTCGTCATCTTCAATAACTGGTATTGGTCTTCGGGTAATGGTTATGCCTGGTGCACTTTTATCCTTTACCAAAGCCAACATGTCTTTACTACTATTAACCAATTTTATCCCCCTTTTATGTAAGCACTATCATTTTTATTATAACACAATTGTTATGGTTTGACATAAAAAGGTGAAGGATTTCAAAAGAAAATGTTTCCCAAAGCTTTGGGAAACATTCACAAAGTTATATTAATCCGCGAATTGCCTCTAAAATAGCTTCTGGTAAAGTTGGATGCGCATGGATAATGTTTGCAGCGTCCTTAAGTGAAATCTTCCGTTCAATGAGAATAGTCGCTGCTTGAATTAAGGAAGAAGCATCTGGTCCAATGATATGACAACCAATTAACAGATCATCTTTACTTATTACTTTTACGAAACCATCCACTTCACCCATAGTTTGTGCTTTACCACTTGCTCTAAAGAGATATTTATTTGTTTTTATATTCTCATAACGAGATTTTGCATCTTCCTCAGATAAGCCAACAGTAGCCACTTCTGGGAAGGTAAAGACACAACTAGGAACAACCATAAAATCAGTGTTATTCTCTTTACCTAAGAGGTGATCTAAAGCCTTAAAACTTTGGAAAGTGGCCACATGGGCTAACATATTACTACCAGTGACATCTCCTACTGCATAAATGTGTTCAACTGTCGTCTGCATATTTTCATTGACCACAATGCCGTTTTTATCACATAAGACATTAATTTTGTCAAGATTCAAGCCATCATAGTTGGCTTTTCTTCCCGTCGCAATGAGAATATATTCTGCATTATCAATAAATTCCTTACCCTTTTTAGTTTTACCACTAAGTATTAAACCATCTTCGCTTTGTTCGATTTTTTCTACCAACGCATCATTGATAATTTCAATACCGCGTCGTTTTAATAATGATTTAAGGCGCGTCGAGATTTCACTATCAAAAAGTGGTAAGATTCTATCCATATATTCATAGATAGTAACTTCGGAGCCAAGTTCGCGAAAGATGCTCGCAAACTCAACTCCAATTACTCCACCACCAACAATAATTAGTTTTGTTGGTACTTTATTAATTTCTAACAGTTCTTTACTTGTTAAAACATTTGGTAAATCCAAACCCGGAATCTTAATTGTCTTTTCAACAGAACCTGTCGCAATTATGAAGTAATCTGCACTAAGAGTCTTATCCTCTCCATCGTTTCTTACGATAATCGTGTGTTCGTCGAGAAAACTTGCTTCACCTTTAATTATTTCAACATTATTTTTTTCTAACATCATCTTGATGTTATTTCTAAGGTTACTTACAATGTTGTTCTTTCTACTTTGAATGTGCGCAAAATCAACTTCATATTGGACATTATTAAAACCAAACTCTTCTGCTTCTGTTAAAGTTTTATGGACAAGGGCACTTTGGTAAAACGCCTTAGTAGGAATACAACCTTGATTTAAGCAAGTGCCACCTAATTCTCCCTTTTCGACAATTGCGACCTTTAAGCCATGTTGACTTGCTTTAATGGCTACTTCATAACCCCCTGGTCCAGCACCGATGACGATTAAATCCTTATTCATTAGCTTCGTATTTAAGGATTGGATTACGAGCAGCTTTTGCTTCGTCTAACCGTCTTACTGGGGTGCTATAAGGGGCGTGTTTTAAATATTCTGGGTCTTCTTTGGCGATTTGAGCGATTTTCTTCATTACCGCTATAAACTCATTTAAAGTTTCAAGACTTTCAGTTTCTGTTGGTTCAATCATAATGGCTTGGTCGACGATAAGTGGGAAGTAAATGGTTGGTGCGTGATAACCAAATTCTAGTAAACCTTTGGCTACATCTAAGGCAGTAACACCAGTTGACTTATCAATTAAACCACTAAAGACGCATTCATGTTTACAAATACCATCAATAGCGAGTAAATAATCATCCTTTAACTTGGTTTCTAAATAGTTCGCATTTAATACTGCCATTCTACTTGCATGTTTTAAGCCATGCTTACCCATAGTTAGAATGTATGTATAAGCTCTTACTAATACGGCAAAGTTGCCATAGAAATTACCTAATCTACCTATAGAATCTGGACAATCACAATTTAGAATATACTTATTATTTCTGAACTCAATGTGAGGTTTTGGTAAGAATTCCACTAAATGTTTAGCCACACCTACTGGCCCACTTCCAGGACCACCTCCACCATGTGGTGTAGAGAAAGTCTTATGAAGATTTAAGTGAATGATATCGAAGCCCATATCTCCAGGTCTTACTTCACCCATAATCGCATTGAGGTTAGCACCATCGTAGTATAGTAACCCACCAGCATCATGGACTAAACGGGTGATTTCTAAAATATCTTTTTCAAAAATACCTAAAGTATTGGGATTTGTAAGCATGATACCAGCGATTTCATCACTTAAAGCTGCTTTTAATGCTTCGAGATTTACTGTTCCATCTTCATTAGATTTAATCTCAACAATTTCAAATCCCGCTATCGCGGCACTAGCTGGGTTAGTTCCATGAGCACTATCTGGTACGATGACTTTAGTGCGTTTAAAGTCCTTATTCTTTTCATGATAGGCTTTCATAATCATCATACCAGCTAACTCGCCATGAGCTCCCGCAAATGGTGCGAGTGACACTTTTGCCATCCCCGTGATTTCCGCTAGGAACTCACTTAACTCGTACATTAACTTAAGAGCTCCTTGAACTGTACTTTCATCTTGAAGAGGATGTAAGGTTTGGAAGAGACTAGCCATGTCTTCATTAATCTTAGGGTTGTACTTCATCGTACAAGAACCTAATGGGTAAAAGCCAGTATCAACTCCATAATTCTTATTAGATATATTGACATAATGCCGCATAATGTCATTTTCACTAACTTCAGGCAACTTATTATCAGTTTTTCTTTGGAGATGTTCAGGAATAATACTATTGATGTCTTCAACATCAACATCAATCGGTGGGAGGGAATAACCGCGTCTTCCAGGACGGGATAGTTCAAAAATTAACTTATCGTACTTACGCATTATTTCAACCCTCCTAACACTTCCACTAAACGGTCAATTTCAGCTTTCGTCCGTTTTTCTGTAACACAGAAAAGAATATGATTCTTTAATTTTTCATCATAGATACCTAAATGTAAACCAGGCATCATGTTTTCCTTTAATAGAGCTTCTTTAATTATTTCATAATCAATATTCGTTTTTACCACGAACTCATTAAAGAATGGTCCAGCAAAAACTTTTTCGAAATTAGGTAAAGCAATGATTCTCTTATAAGCATAATGAGCTTTTTGAATGTTTTGCTCACAAACTTCTTTTAAGCCTGCTTTACCCATGGTCGCAAGATATACAGTTGCCATTAATGCCATGAGTGATTGATTCGAACAAATATTAGAATTCGCTTTTTCTCTTCGAATATGTTGTTCCCGTGCTTGTAAAGTAAGTACAAACGCTCTCCGACCATCAACATCAGTAGTTTGCCCACAGATCCGCCCAGGCATCTTCCGGACATATTCTTTCTTAGCGCATAAGAAACCTAAGTAAGGTCCACCAAAACTTAAAGGAATACCTAGACTTTGTGCTTCACCGCAGACAATATCTGCACCAATTTCACCTGGTGTTTTCAAAATTCCTAAACTTAGAGGATTAACCATCATGATAAGTAAACTCTTGTTATCATGAATCTTTTGTACATAGGATTCAGGATTTTCAATTAAACCAAAGAAGTTAGGATTACTTACAACAACAGCGGCTACATCACTATTGAGTTTATTTAATAATTCTATTTCATCAATTAAACCATTATGATGATTAATAACTTCAACTTCATAACCATTATAATGTCCATAAGTATTAATGGTTTCAATAGTATGTGGATGCATGGTGCTTGCAACTAAAACCTTGTTTCGTCTCGTGATGCTAGTGGCCATCATAATCGCTTCCGCGCAACTAGTTGCACCATCATACATTGAAGCGTTACTTACATCCATCCCTGTCAAATTACAAATCATCGTTTGATATTCGAAGATGTATTGTAAAGTACCTTGAGCTATCTCTGGTTGATAAGGTGTATAGGCTGTATAAAACTCCGAACGACTAGTAATGTGTTTAATAATAGAAGGGATGTAGTGGTCGTAACTTCCAGCACCAATAAAATGAATGAGGTTATTCTTATTCAAATCACGTAATTCTTGTAAGCGCCGCATTACTTCTAGTTCACTCATGCTGTCAGGGAGATTATAATCACGTTTAAGTTTTACTGATTCGGGTATGTCTCTAAAGAAACAATCTACACTTTCAGCATTAATCTCCTTGAGCATGGTTTTAATATCTTCTTCAGTATGTGGAATGTATTTATAGGTCATAGACACCCATCCTTTAAATAATTATTATTGATTTTCGCAAAATGCTTGGTATTCAACACTGTTCATTAAGTCTTTCAATTCATCTTCATTGGTTAATTCTAAGACCGCGATATAATTTGTATAAGGATCTTCATTAAGTAATTCAGGTTGATCTGCTAACTTTTCATTAACTTCAACAACTACACCAGAAACTGGCGTATAAACGTCGCTAGCTGCTTTTACAGATTCAACAACACCTAAAACATCATCTTTTTGTAATTCAGCATCTAATTCTGGTAATTCTACATAAACGATATCACCTAAGGAATGGGTCGCAAAATCAGTGATACCAATATATGCTTTACCGCCCTCTACTTTAACCCATTCATGTTCTTTTGAATAATATAAGCCTTCGATAACTTTCATAATGTCCTCCTCATTATTTTCTTATTTATTTTTATTTAAAAATTTTTTATTAACTACTTTAGCTTCAAAGAATTTATTCCGAATATTTACTAAAACATCATTACCAAGAGTTGCATCTTCACTATTGATTAATGCTAAGGCGACACAGAAGTCACGTTCAGGAAGTAAATATCCCGTTGTAATAACGCCAATTTCTTTTTCTTCCAAATTGTATACGGGATAACCATGACGACAAATTCCTTTGCGTTGTAACTCTAAACCAACGAGTTTTCGTTTTAAACCCTCTTCTTTTTGCTTTAAAAGGGCTTCTTTACCAATAAAATCAGTATCCAATTTCACAAAATATCCTAAGCCTGCTTCAAGTGGTGTAATAGTTTCACTAATTTCATTACCATATAATGGCATTCCTGCCTCGAAGCGAAGTGTATCTCGTGCTCCTAAACCAATTGGGAGAACACCTTTATCGATCAAAACTTTCCAAATTTTCACGATACCTTCGCTACTAGCATAGATTTCAAACCCATCTTCACCAGTATATCCTGTGCGACTTACGATGCATTCTTCATCTAATACCTTAAAGATATCGAAGTAAAAGTATTTCAAAGTATTTAAATCATAATCTGTAAGTTCTTGAAGAATTGCTTGCGCTTTTGGTCCTTGTAAGGCTACTTGGCCATATTTTTTTGATTTATCTTGAATAATAACACGATAATCATTACTATGTTTTACAATCCACTCATAATCCTTTAAAGTGTTAGAGGCATTTACTACTAATAAGTACTGTTCATTATTAAACTTATAAACTAATAAATCATCAACGATACCACCATGCTCATAACACATCATGGTATACATAATTTGCTTATCATTTATTTTGGTAATATCACCAGTAACTAGTTTTTGTACAAAACTTTCACTATCTGGTCCAGAAATAAAGATTTCCCCCATGTGACTAACATCAAAAATACCACATTCATTCCGAACAGTTAAGTGTTCATTGGTTATGCCTGAATATTCAATTGGCATTTCCCAACCAGCAAAATCAACCATCTTCGCTCCTAATGCTAAATGTTCGTTATATAGCGGGGTCCTTTTCAACTCTGCCAACTCCTATTCCTCCTCGTCTATTAATGCTAAATAAATAATACTACATTTTCACAAAGTTAACAATCACTTTTTCACAAAAAATGAATGCGCTTTACTAACTATTAGTTTGATTATTAATCGACAAACTAAGTGTCTTTGTCTCGCCATTTGCCAACATAACTTTAACTTCACCTTTACCAGTTTCCCGCTTTGTTTTCACCCAAAAGGCAACGCTTCCGCCAATTAATGCTAATTGTTTAGGTCCAATCACTTCAAGGTTATTAGTTGTTTCGATTGTAATACTATCAAAGGAGTAAGGTAAGATGTTTTCATATTGATCTACTAAACGTACTTGAATACGACAAACATCATAGGTATCACCAATAATCAATGTTTCCTTATTAGACTTAACTTCCAAGTTTCTAACAGTAGAATCACCTTTAATTGCTTCACAAACCTTTTTATCATTTTGATAGCCAATAAACCTATACTTTACATCTTGCCCCCAATTATTAATATACTTAGTATATAATTCTGCTCCTTTTTGATAACTCATGTGGTATTTAATCATTAAATAAGCCATGATTAACATACCTTTAATGTTTAACTTGCCCGTTTGAAGGATTTGCTTAAAGACTACTTTTAGCTTCTTCGCATCTTTTTTCGAAAATCCCTCATTTTCTAATAAATTTCCAAAGAAATCATCGATAATAATCGGTGGATGTGGTAAAAATTTAAACTCTTTTTGATCAGGATAAAAACGCCCTAAATAATCATCATTACGATAAACATCTACATAATCACAGTTAGTAAAGATATATACTCTACTTAATAATGAAGCATCATACTCACCAGTATTTAAGGTGCTAGCCACATGCAAAACGGGATATTTATCTTGTTGGCTACTATAAGCATAAAATGCTGTTTTTTCAAGGCGAAACATATCCATTACTCCATGATGACAGATGCGATCACCACTACCGAACTCTTTATGAGTATTATAATCTACCATACACCAACCGATGGCACCACAAAGATCATCATATTGATACATCGCATTTAAAACCCGCAAATGTCTTAGTGCATGCTCAACTCGTTTTGCTTCTGAATCAAACTTCTTAGTAGGAAACATGTGACCATTATGTTCGGTAACCAGATAAGGCACTTTTTTGCCAGTTACTTTTATAGGTTTATCTAATCCTTGGTTTTTACCCGAATGAACGAAATCATTATATGTATAAACATCTTCAAACAAATGACTATGTTTAAAGTTTCTTACTCCACCAGTAGGGCGCGTATCATCAAGCATCTTCGCTAATCGATTCATTTCTTGATAAAACACATCATCATCTTTAGATTCATTTATACGTACGCCCCACAAGATAATTGATGGATGGTTAAAGTAATTAATAATCATTTCTTGTAAGTTTTCTTTGGCATGTTCCTTCCATTTTTGATTACCTATATGTTGCCAACCAGGAATTTCACAAAAAACTAATAATCCTAACTCATCGCATCTATTCACAAAGTGCTTCGATTGCGGATAATGAGATAGACGGACAATATTAACGCCTAATTCATTTTTGAGTATTTCTGCATCTTCTTCTTGGGCGCTCTTGGGCATAGCATAACCGACATATGGGTAACTTTGATGACGATTTAATCCTCTAAGTTTTATCTTCTTACCATTTAAATAGAACCCATCTGGTTGAAAACTTACTTCACGAAAACCAAAACGCTCTGTAACATTGTCTACTAATTTTTCATTATTTAATAATTCTACTGTTAAGTTATAAAGATTGGGTTCTTCAATATCCCATAATTTGATATCAGTAATTATATCTTTAATAGTAATCTCTTTATCATTTATATTTAAAGCATGAGTAATCGTTTTGATGATAGTATTTCCTTCAAATATTTTAATTCTCAATGCATTATTATCATCTAATATTGGTTCATTAAGAACAATATTGATTTCTAATTGTTTATTTACATCGGTTACCTTCTTAGTCTTAATAAAAACATGTTCAATGTGGCACTTCTCCACTATCTCTAAACTTACTTCCCGATAAATGCCACCATAGGTAAGATAATCCATGACAAAACCAAAAGGTGGGATATCGCTTCGTTCCGTACTATCCACTTTAACAATTAAATGATTATCTTCATCAAAATTAAAGTAAGGAGTAATATCAACAGTAAAAGGTGTATAACCACCAAAATGATTTGTAATAAACTTACCGTTTACAAATACTTCAGCGTAACCCATCACTCCAGCAAATTTGAGCAGTAATTTCTTGCCTTTATAGATACTAGGTAAATTTAAAATCTTGTGGTAACAAGAGATAAACTGATAGATTTTATCATCAAAATAATTATAAGGTACTTCTTTTACTGTATGTGGTAAATCAACTTTAATACAATCAGGTAACTCCGCTAATTCTAGATATTTCTCCTCAAAATGAGGTAAAAAACTCCAATCATAATTTAAATGTTTAATTTCGCGCATAAAATCCCTCCACTTATTCCCATTATAACAAGTTTCTTGGGAAAATAAAACATCTTAAGCAAATCGTTTCTCTTAATGTCTTTTATTTAGTATGATAATAACTAAAGTTAAGACTTAAAATTAAAGGAGGTTAGCCATGAAAGTTGGTTTAATTGGACTTGGTAAAATGGGTTATAATCTCGCCCTCAATATGCGGGATAATCACATTGAGGTAATTGCCTACAATCGTACGGTAGAAAAAGTAAAAGAGATTGAAAAAGAAGGTGTACAAGGTGCCTATACTTTAGAAGACCTTGTACATAAACTTCCTAAACCTCGCATAATCTGGATGATGATTCCAGCTGGTAATCCTGTTGATGAAATGATTGATAAATTATTACCACTAATCGAAAAAGGGGATGTTTTAATCGATGGTGGTAATTCACATTATAAAGATACCTTACGTCGTTATGAGTTGTTAAAGGAAAAAGGGATTAAGTTTGTTGATATTGGTACTAGTGGAGGTGTCTCTGGGGCACGAAATGGTGCATGTATGATGATTGGTTGTGGCGATGATGTTTTTACCATTATTGAACCATTAGTTAAAGTCCTCTGTGTACCCAATGGCTATTTACATACTGGTGTAAATGGTAGTGGCCATTATGCGAAAATGGTTCATAATGGTATTGAGTATGGCATGTTACAAGCGATTGCGGAAGGTTTTGAAATCCTAGAAAAAGCACCTTTTAACTTCGACCTAGAAAAAGTAGCACAGGTTTATAATAATGGTAGTGTGATAAGAGGTTGGTTAATGGAATTACTCCAAAATGCTCTTTCAAAAGACCCAAAATTAGAAAATATCTTAGGAGTAGTACATTCTTCTGGAGAAGGATTATGGACTGTCCAAGAAGCATTAGAATTAAAGGTTCCCGTTCAAGTCATTGCGTCTAGTTTATTTACCCGTTACCGCTCAGAACAAATGGATACCTTTGCTGGTAAAGTAATCGCGGCATTACGTAATGAATTTGGAGGTCACAAAGTCGAAACGAAAGAATGAAGGTGAGTAACATGAACAGTAACACATTTGTCATCTTTGGGGGTACTGGTGACTTAACACATCGCAAATTAATGCCAGCATTATATAACCTCTTAAAAGAGAATAATCTACCTAGAAGTTTCGCGGTAGTTTCCATCGGTAGACGTAACCTCTCGCGCGAAGAATATCTTGAGCAGATTAAAACATCGATTATAACCTATGGTAGATATCCTTTTGATGAAGATACTTGGAGCGAATTAAGAAATCTCATTTATTATAAGCAAATGGATTTTACTGATATCTCGGAATATGAGTTATTAAAAAGTTTTCTTAATGAAGTTGATATTAAGCATCATACAAATGGTAATCGCATTTATTATTTAGCTGTCGCCCCTGAATTCTTTGAAGTGATTGTAGATAATCTCGCCAAAACTAACCTGAATAAACATGAAGGTAAGTTTACCCGGGTAATGATTGAAAAACCCTTTGGTCGAAACTTACAGAGCGCAATTTATCTCAATCAAAAAATTATTGAAGTGTTTGGTGAAGAAAACACCTATCGGATTGATCATTACTTAGGTAAAGAAATGTTACAGAATATCATGGTCATTCGCTTTGCGAATAGTTTATTTGAACCAGTTTGGAATAAAGATTACATTGAACAAATCCAAATTACCGCTAGCGAAACTATCGGAGTTGGTAGTCGTGGTAACTACTATGAAAATGCGGGTGCTATCAGGGATATGGTTCAAAGCCACCTACTCCAATTATTAAGTTTAATTGCCATGGAGCGACCAAAAGATTTATCTCCTAATAGTGTACGAGACGAAAAGGTTAAAGTGCTCCAAAAACTAAAACCAACAAATAAAGAAGATATTAAGAAAAGCGTGGTTAGGGGGCAGTACAAATCCTATCGTCATGAACCTAATGTTAGCCCTACATCAAATACTGAAACATTTGTAGCACTTAAACTAGAAGTAGATACACCACGCTGGAAAAATGTACCATTTTATGTTCGCACAGGCAAAAAACTACCTCGCAAAGCAATTGAAATCATAATCCAATTTAAGCATCCTGAAAAAATGCTTTATGATAATCTAACTTCTATCCCTAATATGTTAATCATCAAAGTACAACCACAAGAAGGTATCTATCTTGTCTTTAACGCTAAAAAACCAGGAACTAAAAACACCATCATCCCCGTCCAAATGGACTTTTGTCAAAACTGTGATGTTGGTATCAATACTCCTGAAGCATATGAACGCTTATTATTAGATGCTTTTAATGGCGATTCAACTTTATTTGCCCGTTGGGATGAGGTATTATATTCTTGGAAGTTCATCGATGCCATTATCGAAACTTGGCAAGATGATAACGTCAACTTGCCTCATTACGAGGATGGCTCCTATGGACCAGAAGAAGCAAATGCATTATTAGCTCGTGATGGACGAGAATGGATTAACTTGGAGGATTAAGATGAAAATATATGACATTTCGATGACGATCAAAGAAGATATGGCTGTCTATAATAACAATAACGAAAAAAGACCGCAAATCATTATTAGAGATACTTATGAGACAAGTAATCATTATGAATCTTCAATTCTTATGGATATGCATACAGGAACACATATTGATGCTCCACTACATATGGTTAAAGATGGTAAGCCTATGGATTCCTATAAGGTTGAAGACTTTATTACTAAATGTAAAGTATTAGATTTTACTGATGTTAATGATAGAATCACAGTAGTTGACCTACAAAAGAAAGAAATTGAGCAAGGTGATTTTATACTTCTAAAGACTAAGAACTCCTTTACTGAACATTTTGAATCCAACTTCATATACCTCGATAAAACTGCAAGTTCCTATCTTCAAAAACTTGGCATCAAAGGTATTGGCACTGATGGTTTAGGGATTGAACGAAACCAACCAGCACATGAAACCCACATTAATTTACTAAGTAACAACATCATGATTGTTGAAGGTTTGAGACTAAAAGATATCCCAGAAGGAATCTACACTTTAATCGTTTTACCTCTAAAGATTCTCCATACCGAAGCTGCCCCTGCCCGGGCAATACTAATCGAAGGACTCCTCTAAAGGAGTCTTTTCTTTTATGGGATTTTAAACAAAGTTATTGACAGAGATGCTTATAATAGATATAATACTTTTAAGTTCAAACTATTTGATTATCAAAATATTGATGGAGGAATTTATGGCAAAGATTGGAATTGTCGCATGTAGTACAAGCGGATTAGATTACTGGCCTGGGTATGAAGAAATACGGATTGCCCGTACGACCATCACAATGGATGGTAAAGAATATTTAGATGGACTAACAATTCATCCGCGTGAATTCTATGACCAATTAGACAACTTACAAGATGTACCAAAAACTAGTCAACCATCTACAGGTCATCTATTAGAAATCTTTGAAGAAATGAAATCACAAGGCTATACTGATATCATTTATATCTCCATTTCTGATCAACTTAGTGGAACTTATCAAGCAGTATGCATGACAAAAGACTTAGTAGAAGGTGTAAACATCCATCCATTCAATACGAAAACTGCAACCTTCGTCCATGGTTTCATGGCAACGGAAGCCTATCGCCTTGCCAAGGAAGGTAAATCAGTTGAAGAAATCTTAGCTTATTTAGAGTATTTGCGTGATAACGACCGCATCTTCTTCATGGTAGATGATTTAAAATATCTTGTTAAAAATGGTCGTTTATCTAATGTCGCTAGTGTTATTGCGAACATGTTAAAGATTAAACCATTATTAGAAATTGGTGATGATGGTAAAATTGTCGCCACAGAAAAAATTCGTACCACCAAAAAAGCCATCGACCGCGTTGTCGATAGTTTCCTTGAAGATACGAATAACGGGATAAATGCGAAGTTTATCTTCATTCTTCAAACTGATGCTAAAGAACATGTTGAATATGTTAAAGAAAGACTTAGAGAAGCTGGTATTGATACTTCTACTCTAATCGATGCACCTGTTTCACCAGGAATTGGTTGCCATGTTGGTAAAGGTGTTGTAGGAATTGGTTATATTTTGGATAAACCGAGAAATTAATTCTTCTTTTTAGGAAATTTTTTAATCCCATACTTTTTTGTCCAAACTTCATTATTAGTGAAGATGATAAAAAGAACATCACATAAACTTAAATAAAAGATGATTTCATATTTAGAAAAAATAAAATAGAGTAAGCCTAAAGCAGGCTTACCTAAATAAAAGTGATGAACCCCATATTTACCCAAACTTAAAGCGAGTAAAATGGCGATAATCTTACTCTTGCCATATCCTTCCTCGCTTTGTTGTTTAGACTCACCGATGACCCCTTTCATAATCTCCCCCATTACAATATATACTTTTTTCAATAATAAAAGACCAAGAAAATTGTTAGTTTTCTTGGTCTTTTGTCTTGTTATCGTGATTATTAATATTTGCGGTCTTAATTATTAACTCATTCAACCGTTTCGCAAAACTCGTAGGATCATCTAGCGTAAATCCTGCAACTAATAATGCTTGGTCATAGAGTAATTCTGCATAGTCTTTGATATCATCTTGATTTTGTTCGTAGATAGTATCTAGGGCTTGTATCAACTTATGGTTAGGATTAATTTCGAGGATTCTAGTAGCTTTGACTCCTAGATTACCACCTGGCATATTTTGTAAGACTCTTTCCATTTCAAAAGAAAGATCATCATTACTTACTAAACACACTGCGCTATCCTTTAAGCGAGAGGAAAGTTTGACGTCGCTAACTTTTTCTTTCAAGCTATCTTTTAATGCATCTAGAAGTTTTTTGTAAGTCTTTTCTTTTTTCTTAAGTTCCCGCTTTTCTTCTAACGATTCAAGATTTAAATCGCCTTGGGTAATATTTTTAAATGCTTTACCTTCATAATTCATTAATACTTTAATCGCAAACTCGTCAATATCATCGGTGAAGTAAAGTACTTCAATATCTTTATCACGCAAGAGTTCCATTTGAGGTAGTTTTTCAATTTGGTCAATATTTGCCCCCGTTGCGTAATATATATATTCTTGATCTGGTTTCATCCGTTCAACATATTCTTTTAAAGTAACATATTCCTTATTTTTAGATGATACATAAATAAGCAAGTCTTTTAAGAAATCTTTCTTTTCACCAAAATTATCATAAATACCGTATTTGATGTGTACTCCATAAGTCTTGAAAAACTCAATATACTTGTCGCGTTCATTCGCTAACATCTTTTCAAGTTCATTTTTAATTTTCTTTTCGAGATTACTCGCAATCTTAGCGATTTGGCGATTATGTTGGAGGATTTCCCGTGAAATATTTAGTGGGAAATCTGGTGAATCTACTAACCCCTTAATAAACCGCAAATAATCAGGAACTAATTCCTTACACTTATCTTGAATGAAGATCCCTCGTGAGTATAATTGAAGTCCTTTTTCATATTTTTCCGAATATAAGTCAAAAGGTGCAATCTTAGGGATGAAAATTAAGGCATTATAGTTTAATAACCCTTCAACATTCATATGGAATGCTTTTAAGGGATCTTCAAAATCACGGAACTGATAACGATAAAATTTATTTAACTCTTCATCAGTAATTTCATTTTTACTCTTTTTCCAGATCGGTGTCATGGAGTTTAATTGCTCAAGTTCTTGGACTTCTTCATATTCTTCTTTATTATCTTCTTTCGGTACGCGTTTTTTGACATACATGCATATAGGATAATGAACATAATCGGAATATTTTTTTACTAAAGACTTAATCCGATATTCATCCAAAAATTCATCATAGTTTTCTTCATCGGTGTTATCCCGTAAATATAAAATGACTTCTGTCCCATGGTCTTCTTTCGTGGTCTCTTCAATCGTGTAGGTATCTTCACCTGTTGACTCCCAAAGATAAGCTTTATCAGAGTATGGTGATTTTGTCTTAACAACTACACGTTGCGCAACCATAAATGCAGAATAAAAGCCAACACCAAATTGACCAATAACATCAATCGTGATATTATCATTATTAGTGTTATTCGCTTTTAAGCGTTCAAGGAAAGTTTTCGTACCGGATTGAGCAATAGTACCTAAGTTTTCGATTAACTCTTCCTCGGTCATACCAATTCCGTTATCTTTTATTGAAAGTGAGCGTTCATCCTTGTTAATCGTGATAAGAATTTGGTAATCACTTTCAAGTTTCAACAACTCATCTTGCATACTAAGAAACTTATACTTATCAATCGCATCACTCGCGTTAGAGATTAATTCGCGTAAGAAAATCTCTTTATGGGTATAGATGGAGTTAATCATTAAGTTTAGTAATTGTTTCGATTCTGTTTTAAATTCTCTAATTTGACTCATCCTATTACCTCCTTTTAACACCAAATTATATCATAATTAACTATGAATTTTTTGTCAAGACTAGATAATTGAGGTGTACTTATGGATAAGAAAATAATATTAGGACTCCTTTTATCATATATACTACTTTTTATTTGTTTTATCATCGCATTAATTCTACCAAAACTGAAAGTGCCAAAAGAAATCACAAGAAAAGTAGTTCACATTATGATTTCAAATTGGTGGATTATCGCCCTAATCTATTTAAACAACTATTTCGCATTAATTCCACCCATTACTTTCCTCGGTTTAAATTACTTGTCTTATAAATACAAGTTAGTTAAAGGTATCGAACGGGATGACCCTAAGCAATTAGGCACTATTTTTTATCCACTAGCGATGATTCTCCTTGTCCTTTTCGGGATAAGTCAACATAAACTATACATTGGAGCTATTGGTGGCTTAATCCTCGGATATAGTGATGGCTTAGCCACAGTCTTAGGAGTTACGCTTGGTAAACGTAAACTATATCGCGATAAGACTTATGTAGGTTCTATTACTATGTTAGTCATGAGTTTTATGGTGACTTTTATTATCCTGAATTTATATCATCAAGAATATATACTACTAGGTAGTTTAGTTGTCGCATTTTCTGCTACCTTTAATGAATTATTCATCACTGATCATGGCACAGATAATTTATCGGTACCATTACTTTCAAGTATTGTGTATTATCTTTTCCAGTTAATTGTTCAGTTAATATAAAAGAGATAGGATTCACTTACATCCAATCTCTTTTATTTAGATAATGTTTAAACCTTGAGAAATTCTAATATATAATTCTACACCTTTAAATAATACTTTTTCAGCAAAATTAAAACAAGAACTATGAAGCGGGTGAGCAAACCCTAACTCTTCATTTTTACAGCCAAGAAGGATAAAATAACCTGGTACTTCTTGAAGATAATAAGAAAAATCTTCCGCAATCATTAAAGGTTCTACTTCGATGTATTCATCCTTATTAAGTATACTAATCATAAAATTATGTAAATCCTTATCATTTACTAACGCAGGATACATATCACGAATCAGTGTATCGACTTGCACATTATACATTAATGCTAGTCCCTTGTTGATCTCAAGTATGCGCTGTTTAATCATCTCATACACTTCTTGTTTGTGTGCTCTAATTGTGCCTTCTGCAACCACTTTCTCACAAATGATATTGCGAGCGTCACCACCACTTACCTTTCCTATCGTAACAACACCAGTATCTAATGGGTTTAAGGTGCGACTGATGATACTTTGATAACTTTGAACTAAACTACTTAATGCGACAATAGCGTCAACTCCTTTTTGAGGCATAGCACCATGGGCACTTTTCCCATGTATTGTAAGATTAATCTCCCCGACTTGTGCCATTAAAGGTCCATTCGCAAGTCCCACCATACCTTCGTTTATTTCTGGAAATAAATGTAATCCAAAGATTTGACTTACATTATACTTAGAGAGAATTCCTTCATCAACAATTACCTTTGCGCCACCTGGACCTTCTTCGGCTGGTTGGAAGATTAATAAGACATTTTTCTTAAGTTTATGGTTTTTTAAGAAGTTCGCAAAACCTAATAAGATGCTCATATGACCATCATGACCACAGGCATGCATTTTACCTTCATGTGTTGAACTATAAGGCAGATTGGTTTGTTCCATTATTGGTAGTGCATCGATGTCACTTCGAAAAGCAATGGTTTCATCAGTTTCGCCTTTAATAAAAACATATAATCCCGTTTTTGCGGTTACTATGGGTGTGTAACCCAAACTTGTTAATTCCTCGTGTAAAAATGCTTGAGTTTTATACTCGGTGAATCCTAACTCTGGTATTTGATGGAGAGTTTGGCGGTAAGCGATAATCTTCTGTTTAAGTTCTTCCTTAAGCATAGGACCTCCTGTTTTGATTCTTTATAAAAATATTATATGGTGTTTACCCATTCGTCAATGACAATTACAAATATATATTAAAAAACCTCTAACGAGGTTTTTTAATTTTCATCTTTAAGTCTTTGATGTATTCTAACCGCTCTTTAAAGCGCTTCTCCAATCCTTCTTCAGTAGGAATGTAATAGACTCTATTTTTAAGATTGGGTGGTAAACATTCCATATCAGCTACTTTATATTCAAAATCGTGTGCATATTGATATTCTTTACCATACCCTAACTCTTCCATGAGTTTCGTTGGTGCATTTCGTAAATGTAAAGGCACACCTTCTGATAGAGTTTCATAAGCATCCTTACTAGCTTTACTATAAGCAACATATAAAGAATTAGATTTAGGGGCAAGTGATAAATATACCACACCTTGTGCCAAGTTTACATTACATTCAGGAACGCCGATATAATGACAAGCTTGATAGACGCTAATCATGCGATCTAAAGCACTAGGATCGGCCAATCCAACATCTTCAGACGCAAAGCGAATTAATCTACGCGCAATGTATAAGGGATTTTCGCCTGCTTCTAACATGCGCGCTAACCAGTATATCGCTGCATCGGGGTCACTATTACGCATCGATTTATGAAGAGCACTTATCAAATTATAATGTTCATCCCCACTCTTATCATATAATAATGCCTTCCTTTGCATAACTTCAGTTAATACTTCAGTAGTAATTGTGATAATTCCGTTATTATCTTTGGCACTGTTTACAGCCATTTCTAAGACATTTAAAGCGGTGCGTGCATCACCATTACTAAAGGTCGCAATTTTCTCAATTAATTCATCACTAATATTAATCTGTTTTTGTGGAAATGCCCTTGGATCTTTAATGACACGCTTTATAAGTTTCGCAATATCAGCAACTGTTAAAGGATTTAACACAAATACCCGACATCGGGATAAAAGCGCTGAGTTCACTTCAAAGGATGGATTTTCCGTGGTTGCCCCAATTAAGATGATATTACCCTTCTCAACATGGGGAAGGAAGGCATCTTGTTGTGCTTTATTGAAACGATGTATTTCATCCACAAAAAGAATTGTTTTAATGCCATAATGGCGGTTTTCTTCCGCTTGCATCATGATTTCTTTTATCTCTTTTATGCCACTAGTGACCGCGCTGAAGTTGATAAAGCGTGCTTTTGTCATTTTCGCGATAATCATCGCAAGTGTAGTCTTACCTACTCCTGGAGGTCCCCAAAAAATCATCGATGTTATTTTATCTGATTCAATAAGTTTTCTAAGGACTTTATTTTCACCTAATAAATGTTCTTGTCCAACAAATTCTTCTAGACTACGAGGTCTAACGCGATCAGCTAAAGGAGTTTCTTCATAGTTATAAAATAATGAGTTGTCCATTATCTCACTTCCATTTTAAAACATTTGTTCACTATTATCATATCATTTTAATAATTTAACATCAATAAATAAATGACTAATAATATTTTGATTTGGAAAAATAATAATAGTATGACGAATTTTGTCAAAAGGAGTAGGGATAATGTTAACTTTAAAAACCATTAAAGATCTCCTTATCAATAACAAAAAAAATTCCGATAATAATAAACCTAAAGTATACATAAAAAGCGATCTCCATACGAATATTGATTATATTAGGAATACCTTAAATAATGCAAGTGACTTAATTGTGCGGGAATTTAATATAAAAGAATATCGTTGTGCGATTTGCCTAATCGATGGATTAACTAAAGGTGATTATGCTCATGATTTGTTGTTAAAGAACTTATTGGTTGATATTTGGACAACCGATAAGATTAGAGAAATCCATTCAGTGGATGAACTCTTTGATGCCCTGCAAAGTCAATTTATCGCTCTTCTCGATATTAGTGTGGTAAGTGATTTTGATGAACTCTTTATAAATCTACTGTCTGGTGATTGCGTTCTTCTTGTGGATGGTATCGCTAAATCGATTACGATTGAGACCAAAGGTTGGATTGACCGTGGTATCGTTGAAAGTTCATCGCAAACATTAGTTAGAGGACCAAAGGATAGTTTTAATGAATCATTAAGAACAAACACCATGTTAATTCGGCGTCGCATCAAAGATAAGCGGTTACGAGTTGAATCACGAAAAATTGGTAGGATTTCCAAAACTGAAGTTGCCATTATGTATATGGAAGGTATCGCCAACGACAGAATTGTCCAGGAAGTCCATAGACGACTTGATCGTATTGATATTGACGGTATTATCGATAGTTCCTATATTGAGCAAATGATTCAAGATCATGCCTATTCCCTTTTCCCTACCGTACATAATACAGAACGTCCTGACACGGTTGCTAGTTCCATTATGTGTGGTTATGTAGCTATTGTTGTTGATAACTCTCCCTTTGTCTTACTAGTACCAGGCTTGTTTGTCACCTTTACACAAGCTGCAGAAGATTATTACCATAACTTCTATTATGTCACCTTTATTCGTTTAGTCCGATTTGTTTCCTTATTTCTCGCTTTACTTACACCTGGAGTTTATATCGCAATCACAACATTTCATCAAGAGATGTTACCAACATCACTACTCATAAGTATTAGTAACCAACGTGAAGGTGTACCGTTTCCTGTATTTATTGAAGCACTAATTATGGAACTAACTTTTGAAATCCTCAGAGAAGCAGGAATTCGTATGCCACGTGCGATTGGTTCTGCGATGAGTATCGTTGGTGCGTTAATCCTTGGTGAAGCAGCAGTTAATGCTGGTATTGTCTCTTCATTTACTGTCATTATTGTTAGTTTAACAGCGATTTGTAGTTTAATAATTCCTAGTTATCATATTAGCATCAGTATACGTGTTACTCGCTTTATCTTCATGGTTTTAGGTGCAACCTTTGGTTTATTTGGAATTATATCGGGACTAGTAGTTTTAGGTTTATACTTATCTAGCATGCGTTCTTTTGGTGTGCCCTACTTGTTCCCATTTGCGCCATTAAATTTTGAAGCACTTAAAGATTCAGTTATAAGATTTCCACTTTGGAAAGTCAATCAACGTCCTAAACTTATTAGTGATAATAACGAGACTAGACAAAGTAGTGATCGGAAAAATAACTATATGGGAGGAAAGACATGAAACGCATTATCATACTTATCTTAGTTGTAATTTTCTCCCTATCATCACTCACTAGTTGTTGGGGAAGTCGTGAACTAGATGAAATGGCTTTAGTATCTGGACTAGCCATCGACAATCATCCTGAAGGTTATGAAATCACAGTTCAAATCATGTTACCTAGAGTAGCTGCTAGTGAACAAGCAGCATCATCTTTAGCTACTCGTAATTTTAGCGAACATGGCGAATCAGTCTTTCAAACGATTCGAAGGTTAATAAGACGCTTATCGCGTAAAGCATTTTTTTCTCATTGCCAAGTAATCATCGTACACGAAGATGTGGCACGAGAAAAACTATTTGAAGCGATGGACTTTTTCTTTCGTGATCCTGAACTCCGCAGTGATGCGGTTTTCCTTATCGCAAAGGACGTGAAAGCAAAAGATGTGTTAAGCGTATTAACAGTAATGGATCCAGTTAGTGGTGTCAGTATCAATAAAATTCTTCAAGCCATGCAAAAGTATTTTCAAGCTAATCGTGACATGAACTTTCACGATGTAGTTGCCGATATCCTCGCTGATGGTATTGATGCGGCAGTTAGAGGTGTTACTGTAAAAGGTAATTTAGAAAAAGGAAAAAAGTATGAAGATATTCAAGAATCAGAACCTGTTGCTTATATTGTCATCGAAGATTTAGCAATATTAAAAGAGGGGAAACTTATCGGTTGGTTAAATGAAGATGATATTAAGGGATATAATAACCTTCTCGGAAAGATCCAAAATGCAATCATTACTGTCCCATGTAGCGATACGAACTTTTATAATCTAGAGACAAGAAAAATCAAGACTAAATATAAAGTGATTGAAGAGGATGGTAAAGTCAAAGTAAAAGTCAAAATTAATGTAACTGCTACCCTTGGTGAAATTGGTTGTAATATTGATATTACTGATGATAAAGAGATTAAACGACTTCAAAAGATCTTTGAAGAAGAATTTGTAACCAATGCCTATCGGACATTAGAGAAACTTCAAAAAGAATATAAAACCGATATCGTTGGTTTTGGTGAAGAAATCCATCGACAAAAACCTAAACTTTGGAAAAACCTAAAAGATGATTGGAATAAACATTTTGAAACCTTAGAAGTAGACATAACTTCCAATGTAAAAATCGATAAGACTGGTAAAAATACCAATAACCCGCTAAACAAATATTTAAAGAAGTGATAACTATGATAGAAAACACCAAAATCAATAAATTACAACTATATATTTTGACAGTTGTTACTGGTAGCGGTAGTTCCATGTTATATGGTATCGGAACGCATGCTAATCAGGATGCTTGGATTGTAGTACTCATATCCATGCTAGGGGGGATGTCACTAATCCTTCTCTATTGTTGGTTATTAAAACTCTTTCCTGATGCGACATTGTTTCATATGTTTGAAAATGTATTTAATAAATATCTTGCCAAAATCATCTCATTTCTCTATGTGCTCTACTTCGCGATAATTGCCTCTCATGTAATAGGCGATATTACAACTTTGACATCACTTTATATACTTTCTGAAACCCCACCAATTATTATTGAAATTATTATTACCCTCATAGCAATGTATGGTGTCTTTTTAGGAATAGAAACCTTTGCACGGTTTGGTATTTTGGTGTTTATCTTTATTGTTCCACTTATCTTTTTCTTCTTTATTGGACCGATTCTCTCTAATCAAGCAAACTTCGAACAATTATTACCTATTTTAGAAAATGGCTGGCGCCCTATTTTTAAAGAATCTTTTCCTCTTATTTTCACCAATCCCTTTGGTGAGATCATCGTTTTTCTCATGATAATCCCTTATGTAACTAATAATCAAAAAGTACTACCTGTCGCATTACTATCAATGTTATCGATTGGGATTTTGTTCCTCACTATTACAGTAACTAATATCGTTACTATCGGACCAAAGTTTATCGAAATATCACTATATCCAACTATTCAAGCTATTCGTGGCATAAATATTCTTAACTTCATTCAAAGGGTTGAAGGGTTAGCTGTCTTCTTATTTTTAATCTTAAATTACATGAAAATCATGATTTTTCTGTTTGCGGCAGCGACTGGAGCTAATATTGTCTTTAAAACCAATAATTATCGTAAATATATTATTCCCATAAGTATAGTTGTTTTCATTCTTTCCCATCTATCAATTCAAGATGTTGTCTTGCATCTTTACATTGATACCCATATCGTTCCTTATGCTATTGGTTTACCTTTTGAACTAGGATTTGTTATATTAGCGTTAGGTGTTTATTATATTAAAGAATTATTGAAGATAGATAAAAAGCCAAAAGCTGTTAAATAATTTTTAAAGTAAGAAATTAATTAATTAATTAAAAATAACCAATGATGTGACCATCATTGGTTATTTTCTTTCCCATGGTTTTAATAAACTCAAGTCAACGTGACAGTATCCATAAGGATTCTTATCAAGGTATTTTTGATGATATTCTTCTGCTTCATAAAAGTTTTCTAAAGATTTTACTTCTACCACGATTGGTTTATCATATTCCGCTTGCTTTTCTTGGATAAACTTAAGGGCTTCTTGATGACTTTCTTCATCTTCATAATAAATACCCGTGCGATATTGCGTACCAATATCACCGCCTTGACGATTTAAACTAGTAGGATCAATAAAACGGAAAAGATGCTCTAAAATCGTGCGAAAACTTATGATATTTTCATCATAGTAAATTTCTACTGCTTCCACAAAGTTAGTTTCGCCTGTTTTTACTTGTTCATAGGTAGGATTAGGAATTTTACCATTCGCATATCCAACTCGGGTCTTTTCAACACCTTTTAATCTTTGGTAATAAGCTTCAACTCCCCAAAAGCATCCACCTGCAAGAACAATTTTCTTCATATTATCAACCTTTCTTTATTATCGAAACTAAGTATTACTACTTTATTATTATAATACATAATAATTTTAAATTCGCAAAGGAAAAAGCAAAAAATGATAAGAACATTTGGTTCTTATCATTATTCACCAACACGGGGAATTTCAATATCTTTAAGCAAATACCTAATCGCATAACTAGCCGCAATAAATCCCGCTACTGGCGGGACAAAACTATTTGATGCGGGTGGAAATTGGGCTTTTCTTATCTCACTATTTGTAGTCTCTAATGATTCTTCATATTTAGGCTTAATTGGTCGTTCTTTGGAGTATACAACAGGTACTTTACCAGTAATCTTTTCTTTGCGTAATTTTGTTCTAATTACTTTTGCGATGGGATCGTATGATGTTTCCGAAATATCAGCTATTTCAAACATGGTTGGATCAAGTTTATTGGCTGCACCCATTACCGATATGAAAGGAATATTGCGCTTTAAACATTCTTTAATAAGCAATATTTTATAAGTAATTGTATCACAAGCATCAATAAAAAAGGAAATATCATCATTTAATATTTCTTCATAAGTATCATGATTAAAGAATTTATCATGTTTTACTACTTCACACTCGGGATTAATCGCCTTAATTCTTTGAGCCATTAATTCCACTTTTGACTGACCAACCGTTTCTAAAGTCGCATGTAGTTGGCGATTAATATTAGTAATGTCAACTTTATCTTTATCAATAAGGATGATACGACCAACACCGCTACGCACGATTGCTTCACAACTGAAACTACCAACGCCGCCTAGTCCAAGGATCGCTACTGTTGACTTCCTGAGTATTTCTTGACCTTCTTTACCGAATGTTAATAAATTACGACTAAACTGCATCATTTCTTTCACCTTTGCTTAACATAAATAAAGTCAGGTATAGATAACAATACGCTGACTCTATTCTTGCTCATCTTTTTTAGTTTTTATTCCAAAAAGTGGTTTTATGATTAGTGAAACAATATACACCATAATAAAACCTATGACAAAAAGTATTATTAAAACCGTTTTAGACTTTATATATAACGATAATAACGCAATGATGACGATAACATCAAACATGAGGATGATTTCAAACCATAAAAATTTTTCGTTATAACTTTTATTCTCCTCTTGCGTTTCCGATAATTGTGCTCTTCTTATCGCTTTTCGATATAGTAAGTGCAATAATACTTCATATACTATAACAACAACACTAGTAATAATCCAAATACTAATGTGAATGTATTTAAAATCATATTTGAAAAAGAAATCGACAAAAGCAACAAGACAAACAAACGTAAAGATTACTAATTGAGCGAGGAGATAATTAATAATATGCTTGGGTGGTATCTTTTTCATATAATCCTCCTGAATCTTTATACCTCAGAACCTACTTCTAATTCATTTTTTGCACGTAATTCATTGTAATATTGGAATATCACTTTAATAATACCAGTTAGAGGAACCGCAAAGATAACTCCCATTACACCCAATAAACTTCCAAACCCCAATATTGCCGCTAATATGATTAACGGATGAATATCTAACTGCTTACTCATAATAACAGGTTGTAAAATATTACCTTCAATGAATTGAAAAACAAAATTCATAAGTAAGATATAGTACCAAGGTGTGTTACCAGTAAGTAAAGAATATGTTACTGGTACGATTGCTGCAATCGTCGCACCAATATAAGGAATGATATTAGTTAAACCTACGATTATACCAAACAAGATGGCATAATCTAAGCCTATAACAGTATAACCGAGAATTGCGACTACCGCAATTCCAAACATGAGAATAATTTGGCCCCGAATATACAAACCTAGTGTTTCATTAATACGTTTAGTGATTTCAATGTAGTGTATTTGGAACTTCTTAGGTACAACATTGTATATGCCTTCACCGATTTCAGAATGATCTTTTAACATATAAAAGAGGATAATTGGGCATAGTACAATAGTAAAAATGAAACTGGTAATGCGAGAAACTTGTGTTCCTGCGCTAACGATTGCGTTTGTTAAATACTTTTGAATACCTTCTTGAATTTGATTATAAATGTTTAACAAAGCTGGATGGTCTTCTAAATGTAATTCTTCGATTCTTTGACGAAAACTTTCATAGATAGATGGAATCTTATTCAATACTAAGTCTTTAACTTGATCAATGACTAAAGGTGTAACAATCCATAGAATTACGCCAATGATGGAAAAAATAATGATATAAAGAATGGCGACAATAATCCAGCGAGGTCTAATACCCTTTTCTTCTGCGTAAATTACTAGCGGATAAATAAGGAAGTTAATAAAGAAAGCAATAAGAAAAGGTATTAGCACAGCGCGAAAAGCATCACGTACACTAGTGATAAAACCAGTAAATTGACTAAAGACGTAAAGACTTAGTAAAGATAGAGTGATGATGAGGAGGATCTTAATTATTCTTGATAGTTTTTGATCAAATGTTAGCATATCTCTCACATCCTAGCTTAATTCATTTAAAATTATAACATAAAAACTTGATTCTCACATCTTATAACCAAACTTTTTTACAAATTTTTGTATATTTACATCATGGTAGGGGGATGTTATAATTGAGTTACCAAGAGAACCACCTTATCGTTTTAATACCAATTCCGAATTTAGTATGTTAAAATATAATTAGAAAATTACTTTTCCGCCGAGCTAGTGCGTAAGATTTAAACAAATCCGAACACCATATCATAAGGAGGTTGGGTATACAGTCCTCTGTGTTGAAAGCTCAACATTGATTGAGAATCCTAACGAGGCTGTCGAAACTTCCACCTGCACATACTGCGGGTTGATGTTAAAATCTACGGCTAGCTGGGCGGGTTTTATTTTTACTACTTAATTTTGCATATTTTAATACTTATAATACCCTATTTCTTAGTTTTTTTCTACATCTACAATAACATTGAGTAAAAACAAACACGAAAGAGCAAACTTAACTCTTCCGTGTTTTTTCTTATTCTTCATCAACAGTTACTTTAATATGAAGTTCTTCTAATTGCTTAGGATCAACTTTCGATGGAGCATCGCTCATTAAGCAAGTAGCGGATTGTGTTTTTGGGAAGGCAATGACATCACGAATGTTTTCCGTATTAACTAAGAGCATGATGATGCGGTCTAATCCTAAGGCAATGCCACCATGAGGTGGAGTACCATAACGGAATGCATCTAGTAAGAAACCAAAGCGTTTATATGCTTCTTCTTGAGTAAATCCTAAAGCTGCAAACATTTGATTTTGGACTTCACGACGATGAATTCTGATTGAACCTCCACCTACTTCATAACCATTTAAAACAATGTCGTATGCTTGTGCTAAGCACTTCGCAGGGTCGCTTGTTAAATATGGTAAACTTTCTGGTTTGGGTGAAGTAAATGGATGATGCTTAGCGTAATAACGACCATCCTCTGGACTGTATTCGAAAAGTGGAAAATCTACTACCCATAGGAAGTCATATACATCTTCATTGATGAGATTTAGTTCTTTACCAACTTGTTTACGTAAAGCTCCTAAAGCCGTACAACAAGTTTCAAACTCATCACTGACAAAGAGGAGTAAATCATTTTCTTCTACATTTAGACGCTTAATTAATGCTTGTTTTTCGTTATCAGTTAAGAACTTACTGAAAGAACCGTTAAATTCACCATTATTATATTTTAGATAAGCTAACCCTTTAGCATGATATTTCTTCGCTAAGTTCGTTAAACGGTCGATTTCTTTGCGGGAATATTTATCAGCTGCATTCTTAACATTAATAGCTCTAATATCACCGTTATTTTCTAATACTTGCTTAAAAATCGAAAACTCAGTGTTTTCGAAAATGTCATTAAGTAGGACTAATTCTAATCCAAAGCGGCGGTCAGGTTTATCGCTACCATAGCGGCTCATCGCTTCGTAGTAACTTACACGATCAAAAGGAACTTTAATATCAATGCCCTTGATTTCTTTGAATATTTTCGCAAATAAGTTTTCAACGATAGTTTGGATTTCTTCAGCGGTTAAGAAGGACGTTTCAATATCGATTTGCGTAAACTCCGGTTGACGGTCCGCCCGTAAGTCTTCATCGCGGAAACAACGCGCAATTTGGAAGTAGCGTTCTAAACCAGCTACCATACATAATTGTTTGAAGATTTGGGGAGATTGTGGTAAAGCATAAAACTCACCAGGATGCACCCGACTAGGCACTAAATAGTCACGTGCCCCTTCAGGTGTTGATTTTGTTAAAATTGGCGTTTCAACTTCAATAAAATCTAAACTACTTAAATAATTGCGAACAATTTGCATGACCTTTGAACGCACGATTAAATTTCGTTGCATCTTGGGTCTACGCAAGTCTAAATATCGATATTTTAAACGTGTATCTTCTAAAGCATCTGTATCATCTTGAATTAACATAGGTGGTGTTTCTGCTTCCGCTAAGATTTCTAATTCCGTTACCTTTACCTCAATATCGCCTGTAGGAAGATTGGGGTTTTTACTTTCCCGTTCAACAACTACTCCTTTGACACATAAAACATATTCATTCTTAATTTTTATCGCTGTTTCATAAAGCTGTTCATCAACTTCTTTAGGATTCACGACTAATTGGGTTATCCCATAGCGGTCACGTAAATCGATGAATATAAGTCCACCAAGGTTACGCACCTTTTGAGCCCAACCTTTTAATTCAACAACTTGTCCAACATGTTCGATTCGTAACTCATTATTGTTATGGGTACGATTCATGCTATTCCTCCATTCTTTGTTTTAGATAAGAAATAATGTTATCGATGTTTATTTCTTCTTGTACTTGTGTTTTCATATTCTTAATGCTGACAACACCCCGTTGTAACTCTTCTTCACCAACAATAATGGTGAAGTTCGCATTTAGTTTATCCGCTTGCTTAAATTGAGCTTTAATTTTCCGTTCAAAGAAGTCTTTCTCAGCTTTAATGCCTGCTCGACGTAAATTCTCTAATAACGTAAACGCAAAGGTTCTTGTTTCATTCATCGCTACTATAAAGACCTCAACATTATCTTTAGGGTCTACCTCGATACCTTCCTCTTCAATCGCTAGAATTAAACGATCCATTCCTAGCGCAAAGCCAACACCAGGAATTTCTGGTCCGCCAATTTCACTTACGAGACCATCATATCTTCCTCCTCCACCAAGGGCAGTTTGACTACCAAAGCCAGGAATGGTAGATATGAATTCAAAAACAGTGTGGTTATAGTAATCAAGACCACGAACTAAATTATCATTAATTTCATACTTGATACCTAAACTATCTAAATCACGTAATACTTCCGCAAAGAAGACTTTAGCTTCATCTGTTAAATAATTGCGGATTTTGGGGGCACTCTTCATCGCTGGATGTTCACAGTCAACTTTACAATCTAATACTCTTAAAGGGTTTTGTTCAAGTCGACGTTTACAATCACTACACAACTCCTCTTTAACAGGTGTAAAATGTTCAATCAATGCTTTACGATAATTAACGCGACTTGCTTTATCACCTAATGTGTTAATAACAACTTTGACATGTTTTAAGCCAATTTGTTCTAAGATATTAACCGCTAAACTAATAACTTCTGCATCGATCGTTGGATCATTACTACCTAATGCTTCTACACCAAATTGGAAGAATTGGCGGCTTCTTCCCTTTTGCATGCGTTCGTAACGAAACATTGGTCCCATGTAATATAGTTTAGTTACCTGATTAAGTTCCGCAAACATCTTGTTCTCAACATAGCTTCTGACCACACCTGCAGTCCCTTCAGGACGAAGCGTAATGGAACGATTACCTTTGTCTAAGAATGTGTACATTTCTTTATTGACGATATCTGTAGATTCACCTACACCACGAACAAAGAGTTCGGTACTTTCAAAAATAGGTGTACGAATCTCCTTATAGTTATATAAAGCACAGGTTTTCCGGAAGATATCTTCTATATAATGCCATTTATGTACATCTTTAGGTAAAATATCATATGTACCTTTTGGTGTTTGAATCATTCTGATCATCTCCTTCTAAAAATATTAAAAAAGTCCTTAGATAAAATCTAAGGACGCTAAAAGCGCGGTGCCACCTTAGTTGCCTAATAAGGCCACCTCGAGTAAATATATCTCCAAAGTGTCTTCGCTAAATATTTATTAGGAGCTCTCAGCCTAAGACTCCATTCTCTGTAAATAAAGGGATTTAGCTACTCCTCTTTGTCATCGATTATATTCAATTATAATTAATTATAACTAAATATTGTAAACTTATCAAGAGGTTAATGATATTTTACATCAATGGATGCGTAAGGATTAGAGATAGGTTTAAAGATTTCACCATTAGTACCTTTAATCTCTAAATCTTCGATTAAAAGGTGTAATAAGATTAAATCGGTTTTGATGTTAGTATCATTACGTAAATGATCTAAACTATCCCAATAATATACATAGCTAATAACCGCTATTCGATAATACTCATTATCCTTAAATGTAACCCCTTCTTTTGTGCTATAGAAGATATTGTTGTTTTTTAAGAGATTTTTAATATCTCGGTATTTGGCAGTTATAATGTAAATTTCATTATCAAAAGGATATACTTCAAAGACATTTTTTATCGTTACTGGTTCATTGATTTTTATGTTTCCATTTCCTCTTACACCGCCAGTATTGCTTATCGCAATATCGGCATCCACAGCTTTAAGTAGGACATTTCCAATCCATTCGAACATATCATCCTTGTTTCTTACTGTTTCACCTGCATATACTAAAGTTTTTTCTAACTCCAGTTCTTCCACATACTCCCTAATTAATGCTTCTATGTCTTCATCATAATTATTACCAGCTTCACTAGTATTTATGATATTAACATTATACTCTACTATGTCTTTAGTATTTGTATCAATTTTTAGATCAATCCTCCCCATGGCGGTACCATAGGAATATGCTTGAATGAGGGGGATGGAATCACCAACACGATTTATCGTCCTTTTAATCCCTTGATGGGTATGACCTGCAATTATCACATCAAGTAGATAATCACCATTATCGTCTCTAATAAAGGCTAAATCATCATAAATATAACTATCATAATCATGGATATTTAAAATAATAATATCGGCACCTTGCTTTTTAAGTTTATTACCAATATTTTTAATCGAATTACGGAAATCTAGATCAAAGTAATAGTTTTCTAGTTTATCTTTTTGAATCGAAGAATAAAGATTGCCAATATAACTCATTATGCCAACATTAATTCCTTCTCGACTAATTATATAAGAATCAAAGACCTTTCCATTTTCTACGGTAACGAGTTGCTTAGAATTTTTATAATAAATGTTGGAATTAATTAAAGGAAAGTTAGCTTCGCCATTACTTTCATCATTATCAAAGTATTTTAAGATGGTTTCAAGTCCCCAGTCAAATTCATGATTACCGATTCCCATCATATCAAAACCCATCATGTTCATTGCTTTAATTACTGATTCACCGTAGGTTAAATTGGAGATGGCCGTACCTTGAAACATATCACCATTGGCGATTAACACTACATCATCTAATGGGTTTTCATTACGAATCTTGTTTACTAAATAGGACATGCGGGAAATACCACTATAATGTCCGTTACTGTTTATGCTTCGCTCAACATAACCATGTAAGTCATTAATTGATAAAATCGTTAATGGTAAGTATTCTGGGGTTACTTCCCGAGGTATTACTTCTGTGACTAAAATGTTAAGATATTTAGTGGAGGAACCATTTACAAATAAAGCGAACCCGTCAACGGTTACCTCTGTATTATTATAATTACTAAAATCAATATCATTACTTAATAGTGTTAACATTACATTAGAAGAAGGAATACTTAAACTAACTAATTTTCCATTAACGTTAATGTTGCCTGTGATTCTTAAGAAATCTCCTACTCTAAAATTATTAAGATAATTATCTACATCTTGATTTCGGAGTTCTCTAGCTAAAAATGTGTAAGGTTCATTAATACCTAAGACCGAAATAATTGTATCTTCATTAAATTCTACTGTATCATTGTATGAAATTGTTCGACCATAAACTTCAATATAATCATTGACACTAACACTAGGATTACTACCTAAATTGATGTAGATAAATCCAGTTTCATCATAGATAAGCACCCCTGTTGGTGTCGTTCCAACAACCGTAGCACGTACTTTATATAAATCCCCTAGGGGACTATTAATAACATCATCAATTGATTTAAACTCTTCCGTCGGTTCTGTGGTAGTTGTCTCTTGTGTCGTTGTTGTGGTACTTTCAGTTGTTACATTTGTGGTTGTTGTTAAGCGATGTTGGCAACCTATAAGTAAGATGTTAAGAATAAATAGAATTGCTAGTATGACTATTTTCTTCTTCATAATTATCCTCCAACTAGTTACTGCATGTGTGATTATATGACAAAATAGTAAATATTACAATCATTATAAACTAAAAAACCTACTATCATCACCTGATAGTAGGCTTTAATAATATTAATCTACATCAACATCTAATGATTCGAGTAACCCTTTTGGTTGTGGTTTGGCATCACCATGACGTACGAAGAACATCGTCACAAACGCTAAACCAACAAAGATAGTCGCATATGGGAATAAAGGTCGATAACTATTGGCTATATCCATAATTATACCAACTAATGTAGGTGTTACTACTTGAGCAGCCATACTGGCTGTATAATAGTATCCTGTATATTTACCAACATCACTACCTTTAGCAAGTTCGACTACCATCGGGAAGGAATTAACGTTAATGGTTGCCCATGCAATACCTGCTAAGCTAAAGAGAATGTACATTAAGTATACTGGTGAATGTTCAGTAATGAAGATAGCCATAAAGAAAGCCGCTGTTAACATGATTACACCTGCGAGGATGGTTTTCCGTCTACCTACTTTACTAGCGATAAATCCTACTGGGAAGTAGGCGATGATGGCTGCTCCTTGAGCAATTATTAGTGTGAGGTTAAAATCTTGTTTAATAACATGGGTTGCATAAAGAGAATACTTAGAGATAACCGCATTATATCCGATAAACCATAAAGCAACAGAGACAAGGATTAAAATTAATGAACGTTTTTGTTCTGGTGATAATCCACCACCATGAATTTCTCGTTCTTCCGCTTCTTTATCACCAAAATACTTAACGGTATTCTCTTGCATTTCTTGAGCCCATTTAGGTTCTCTAACGGTCAATATGAAGATGATAAGTGCCAGTAACATTACAGAAGTTACTGCTAGAATATAATCACTAAACTCTGTTTTGCCTACCTCACTAGTTTTAAAAACAATTCCTAGTCCTAACACAATCATAGCCCCAATTGTACCCATGAGATTGATAATCGCATTAGCCTTAGAGCGATGAGGTTTACAAGTGACGTCGGGCATTAAGGCGACAGCTGGAGATCTAAATGTTGCCATACTAATTAAAGTTAAAAGCAACACTAAGATAAATAACCATAAGACATCCACTAGACCTAAAATATTAAAGAAAATTACCGCAAGGATAGTTCCTCCAACAATAAAAGGAGTTCTTCGACCAAAGCGAGTGTTTACTTTGTCTGATATACTACCAAAGAGCGGTAACATAAATAAAGCGAGAATGTTGTCAAGTGACATGATGAAACCATTGGCAGTTTCACTCATACCATATTTGTTCTTCAAAATGATTGGAATAATAGCATCATACGCTGACCAGAAACATTGAATTAAAAAGAATGCAAATCCTACGAGAATTGTACGTTTGTAATTTAGTTTCATTATATTCCCCCTATAATCGAAGTAAATATTTTGTTGAATCTAGTATAACAAATAAAAGCGCTATTGTCATGAAAAATATTTACCTTTTTTGTCTAAATGTGCTATCATTCTATTAACAATAATAGGAGGATAACATGGAAAAATACATTCACACGTTATTTAACGAGAAAATCTTAATAGAAGCAAGTAAATACTATGATATTCAAGCACAAGACTTATATATGGTTGGTGGTTTTGAAAATTATATTTATGGTTTCACGAAGAATAACACTGATTATATCATGCGTATTTCCCATAGTTCTCATCGATCACTTGAACAAGTAGAAGCAGAACTCGATTTTGTCAATTACTTGGCTGAAAATAAAGCTAATGTCTCTTTACCAATAAAATCAATTAATAATCGTTTAGTGGAAAAAGTCAATTGTCTAGATGGATCATACTTTACCATCTCTGTATATCATAAAGTTCCTGGGACAAGACCAACCAGAGATTCTTTAACGGATAGATTTTTTATTAACTATGGTAAAACAATCGGACGATTTCATCAATTAACCAAAACATACCAAGCTAAAGAAACTAAACGATATCAATGGTATGAAGATCCCCTATTTATTAATGCGCATAAATATTTAGATAAAAATGATGCGATAATTCATGGTAAATTTATGAGTTTAACTAATAAGATTAAGCAATATTCCACAAATAGCAATAACTATGGTTTAATACATACAGATATTCATATGGGGAATTTCTTTGTCAAAGATGATGAACTTTGCGTGTTTGATTTTGATGATACCAGTTACATGTATTTTATCAGTGATATTGCGATTGCCCTCTTCTATTATGTTCAAGGTATACAAGATACTGATAAACGCAATGAAACAGCAGATAAATTTATGTCATTATTTATGGAAGGATACAAGAGCGAAAACCATCTTAACAAAGAAGATTTTCTTACGATAACTGATTTCCTTAAATTAAGAGAAATGGTTTTATATATTGTCTTTCATAGAAGTAGTGATTTAGAAAATGAACCATACGCAAAACGTTATGTGGATTTTTATCGTGAACGCATTATTAACGATATACCTTTTGTAGATATTGATTTTAATAGTTATCTATAAAAATCCAACCAAAAATATGAATAGTTATCTAAAGTTTTTTATTTTTTAACTAACTATAATAGTGCTATTTACGTACTTATTAATAGAATTACCCAATATTATTCATTTACAATGAAGTATATGACTATGCTTATAATTAAAGGGGATTTTATATGAAAAAGATTTTGAGATTCCTGATTCTAATTTTATTAGTAGTACTAGTAGTAGGGTGTGCTAAAGATCGTACGGAGCATAATGATGACTTTCCAAATGACAATCTTCCTGTCGATAACACTCCTGCACCCGATGGTGAGAGAGCAAACTTATCTAACCTAGCACCACAGGAAAATCGAAAAGTAATCTACAAGGCTCGAATTAGTCTTATTTCTACTAATCCAAGTGAAGCATATGAAAACATCACTGATAAATTAACTGATTATGATGCATATGTTGAGTCACTTGAGATATCTACTGATATTATTAAAGCCACATTAAGAGTAAAAACAGATAATCTTACTGATTTTATTAGCCATATTCAAACTCAAGGAGAAACAGTAAGTTATGTATTAAACAGTGAAGATATTACTAACACTTATATTACCTATCAAGCAAGACTCATCGCTTTACAAACACAACATACGCGTTTATTAGAGTTATATGAAGAAGCTACAGATACAAAAACACGAACTGAAATTGTTGAACAACTCCTCGATGTTGAAGCTGAAATGGAACAAATTGAATTAAAACTCAATCAATATGATAGTCTTGTAGAATACTCAACCATCAATTTAACTATTACAAAAGTTGATAATCTAAATGCGATTCTACCACAAACAGAAGCTCCCAGTATTGCTGATTATACAACAACGAATAATAGCGCTACTATTATCATGAGCAATAAACATGATAAAATAATTGAAGTCAAAGTTACGCTCTTACTTGATGGTAAAAAAGTTGATGAGATTAGTAAAACCATCTATCAATACGATCAAGGGGAATTTGAATTTAAAGATTTAAAACCTGGCACTACCTATCGAATTGAAGCTACAGCGCAAGCAAATGACGAGAGACCAAGTTATAAAACATATCTCACTATTATTACCGAAAGTAGATACATCTCCACCGTTGGCAAAGTATTTATTGGCTCACTTAATGCTTTCGTAGAAGTCTTAAAATTCTTATTACTTGCGATAATTGCGATTTTACCATTTGGTGCTGCTGGTACGGGTATTGGTTTTGGAATTAGAGCGATTTACAAGAAGAAAAAGCTAAAAAAGCAAATTAAGCAAATCCAAAATAATACCATAATACCATAATTAATCTCCTCAAATGAAAAGAGCCTAAGATTCTTTTAGAACCTTAGGCTTTTTTCATTCTATATGTTCATATATATCGTCATAATCAATTTGATGTTTATTCATTAATTGGAGTATTATCTCTTTATATTCTAAATCGGTATACCAAGCATAACCACAACCACTGGAGTATTTGCGCGGTGTAGGTATTATTCTTCCTGGTACGTTATATTGATGGCAGTATTTTTCTAACGCAATAACATCGCTGGTAGTTGGACAAGTAATTAAGAGTTTCACTGTTTTATTATGCATTTGCTTCTTGACGACGGTTTAAATAAGCGATTATGAATAAAAGTGCGAGACAGATTAATACTGCCACTCGACCATTTAATGTTGTACCAGTAGCACTTGAAGCAAGATTTAGGTTATGAGCAAGTGCTCCACCAGCAAACATTCCTAAAACAGTGACTGCCGCATCTGAGGAACCTTGTCCTGTCAAGATTAATTGTCGAAGTGGACATCCACCTGCAAGTACAGCAGCAAATCCAACAACATACATACCGAGGATGTTCCATAACCATTCAGTATGAGCAATTGGTTGATCTTTAAAACCAAAATTAAAGTCACCACTTGCGATATTATAGATCAACATCACAATAAATAACGCTCCGATAATTAATAGTTTATCGAAATTCTTAATCATGATGCTGTCGCGGAAAGCACCACCAAAACACATTCGTGATCTTTGCGCAACTGCACCGAATACTAGTCCACCTGTTAATGATATTAAGACAGGAGCGTGCATACTACCAGGACCAGATTCACTTTGAAAGAGTAAGTTAGTCGTAAGTGCTAAAATGAAAATGACAACTAATAAGAAGGGAGCAACGAATCCACTTGTCAGATTAGTTTCATGATTTTTACCTAAAGTATACCCCATCCTTAAGGCAATAACACCTGTACCTACTCCAAGCACAAAACCTACTAATCCAACCCAAGCATTTAAATCACCAGCACTCATTCTTAAGATCATTCTTAATGGACAACCTAAGAATACTAGTGCACCAATAATCATCATTATCCCTAATAAGAACCGAATCATTGGGCTAGATCCACCAATTGATTTGTACTCTTTTGTGCATAGAGCTATGATTAAAGCACCAAGCACAATTCCGATTATTTCAGGTCTAACATATTGAACGGCAGCCGCTCGGTGTAATCCAAGTGCTCCTGCGGTGTCTCGTATGAAACAAGCAACACATATTGCCATGTTTTTGGGATTATCAAAGATGGCAAGTAACATTGCGACAATACCACATATAATCCCTGCAAGAATTAGATATTTTTTTTCTTTTAAATACCTCATGCTCTCCTACCTCTTCCTTGTATTTTTATAAATCCCTCAATAGTGCTTTAAGGGCTTTGATACCATAGATGATTTCATCTTCTGTGTTAGTATGCGAAAAACTGAATCTTACAACTCCTTGATTACTAGTACCAAGAGCTTTATGGATTAAGGGAGCACAATGAATCCCAGATCTTGTTTCGATATGATATTTAGTTATTAATATGTCACTAATATAAGCAGAGTCATAATCAAGAACATTTATTGAAACAATTGGACATCTTTCTCTACTATGAAAATTACCATATACTTTAATTCCATCAAGTTTTTTAATTTCTAGATAGAATAACCAAGTTAACTCTTGAACATATCGTCTTATGTTATCAATACCATTTTTTTCAATGTAACTTAATCCTGCATTTAATCCTGCGATTCCATGACTATTAATAGTCCCTGCTTCTAAATGGCTAGGCATGAAATCAGGATGTTCTTTATTAAAGGAATCAAAACCACTTCCGCCAGTAATAAGTGGTTTTAAGTTAAGTCCTTTTCTAACATAAATACCACCAATACCTTGAGGAGCTAATAAAGATTTATGACCCGTAAAGCATAAAATATCAATATTATATGACCTAACATCAATGGGAATCAAGCCTGCTGTTTGAGCTGCATCAACGATAAAAACTAAACCATATTTTTTCGCGATTTGGCCAATATATTCGATATTTACTAGATTACCAGTTACATTTGAAGCATGAGTGCAGATAATGGCTTTAGTATTCGGTTTTATAAGTTCTTCTATATTATCTAAAATTAGATTACCATCAGCATCACAATTAACGAAGGATACTTCTACTCCTAACTTTTCTAATTCATATAAAGGTCTTAGAACAGAGTTATGGTCTAAGACGGTAGAAATACAATGATCACCTGGTTGTAATAAACCTTTAATAGCGATATTTAAGCTCATTGTGGCATTATAAGTGAAAGCAATTTGCTTGGGAGATTCTGCGTTAAATAATGCACATAATTTTTCTCGAGTTTCATATATAACCCTTGAAGCATTTAATGCTTCAACTGAGTTTCCTCTTCCTGCATTACCAAATGTGTTTAAAGCTATTCTAACAGCATCGATTACTTCTTGTGGTTTATGAGTTGTTGCAGCGTTGTCGAAATAAATCATATTATCACCAGATTTTGTGAATATTTTCATAATCATTTGTAGTTTATCACATAAAACAGTTAATGTAAAGGCTTATATTGACAAAAGAGACGATCTTTAAAAAAATGGCTAAGATATGAAAATCTGGTTCTATAATCTTTGGTGTGAGTTTATTCACCCACACCAAAAATTATAGAACAGTTATATACTAACGACTGTTTATAAAACTATTTAAAATTCTAAACTTAACATTTTTCTCATAAACCTATTACATTTTCTCCCAAAATAAGTTATACTTATAAAAAAATTATTAGAGGTGAAAGAATTGAACGCAATAGAAGTCACAAATCTCGTAAAACATTATCGAGATGTAAAAGCAGTTGATGATATCTCCTTTAATATTAAACAAGGTACTATCTGTGGTATCTTAGGACCTAATGGTAGTGGTAAAACTACTACGATTAAATGTATATGTAATTTAATAGTTCCCGATAAGGGTGAGATTAAGTTATTAGGTAAGGATCATCATGAAGCTTATAAATACATCTCAGCTTTATTTGAAGGTAACCGTAATCTTTATTGGCGTTTAACCCCAAGAGAAAATTTACGTTATTTTGCGGGATTAAGGGGATTAGGTGGTAAAAAACTAGAAAATCAAATCGATGAACTTCTCGAGCTTTTTAACCTTCAAAACAAAAGAAATGTGATGGTTAATAATCTATCGCGAGGTATGCAACAGAAAGTTGCTATCGCTATGACATTAATCTGTAATACGGAAATCGTTTTATTAGATGAACCAACATTAGGGCTAGATGTACAGACAACTATTGAAATAAAAAATATCCTTAGAAGCATCGCTAAGGATATGCATAAAACAATTCTATTAAGTTCCCATGATATGCATCTTGTTCAAGATGTCTGTGAAGAAGTAATCGTACTAAATAAAGGAAAAATAGTTGTCCAAGATAAAGTAAGTAATCTTTTAGATATGTTCAGTCGGATGACTTATGAAATAGTACTTACTGAAAAAATATCAGATGAGTTAAAAATGGAATTAAAATCATATAATAATAGATTCGATATTATAAATGATTCCATAATTGAACTTGATTTATCAAGTTATGATGACATATTCCCTTTAATAGACTACTTTAAAGAAAAGGATATTACTATTAAAGAATTTAAACAAAAAGAAGTAAACTTTGAACGTATATACTTAGAATACACCAAGGAGGTGAACTAATGAAACAGTTATACTATATCTTTAAAGTTTCATTAGATAAATCCTTCAAAGAAACAATCAGATATCGTTTTAACTTCATCGCCGAAATCGTCACTTTATATATTGTCTTCATGGCCATGTTTCTAGGTCTCAAATCCTTTGGTGTATACATGCAAGTACCAAGTGTTGTATTAGATCAAACATTAGAAGGTTTTGTGGCGGGTTACTTTGTATGGACCATCATCCTTTTCTCCTATTCTGATATCGCTTATGGTATCACACGAGATGCGATGCTTGGTACTCTTGAACAACTAAGCATGGCACCAATCAGGTTATACAAATTTTTAATTATCAGAGCTATTTGTAACTTATTAATTAATTTAATCGCATCTTGTCTGATATTAATAATAATTATGTTCAGTACTGATTATTTCTTAAGCATAAATATAATTATTCTCATCATTGGTATCTTAGGTGGAATCTTTAGCGTCTTTTGTATTGGATTAATCTTAGGTGGACTAGCTCTAATCTATAAAAAAATTCAATCTTTTCTTAACATTATCCAATTCGTTGTATTAGGATTAGTAATTCCTGGATCTAGTACAAGTACCTTATCATACTTAATTCCCTTTAGACCATCAATATTAATCATTTATAAAGCGATGCTTAATAATTATTCTCTAAAAGATCTATCATTACAAGAAATACTTTATATGTTACTTAATACCATAATATATCTAATAATTGGAATTATTATCTTTAATAGATGTGAAAAAGTGGCGAAGAAGAAGGGATTATTAGGTCAATACTAATATGTCAAAGAATAAATTTTAACTGATTTAGTTCTCAATTCCATATTAGTCATTAATGTATTATTAACTATAAACAAATCTATAAAAGACTAAGATTCTCGCAATCTTAGTCTTTTTTACTACCCTAATGTAATAAAACAAGGAAATACTAAACTCTGTCCTAATATATCGATTACCTTTAGTTTACCTATGTATACTTATTTATACATTTCTCTATCTCTAATCCTATTTAATTCTAACCATCTCTCATAAGTTAATTCTAAGTAAGGATGAGTAGTTTCAATAAAATGTGGTGTCTCTGTTTGCATGAATCCTAGTTTTTCATACAACTTCCAAGCACTTTTATTATCAGGATGGGGATCAACATAAACCGCAATCGCTTTACCTTCTTTAAATGCCTTTTCTATCGCGTAGGACAATCCCCTATATCCTATTCTCTTACCTTGCGCATGGGGTAATAATTTAATATCTAGGCAAGCATATCCAGTCGTAACATCCACATTATAATAGCTTTCTCCGCAATATCCTAATTCATCTGTATAAATGGAATAATGACAGCGATAAGGTTTATTTATGATATACTTATACCAGTTCTCTAGTTCCTTTTTTTGTAATACCGAGTCCCTCTGGAAACCCCACGTATTTCATCACTTCACCATTATTCCATAGTGTCATGATATTATCTAAATCTTCTTCCGTTGTCTCTTTTATCATAATCTCACTATAATTCATTCATATCTCCCTTTTTATAACACAATTTTCTTTTTACAATATTTATTTACTTATTAATACCTTCACTTATAAAAATGAGATGTAAAAGGTTCTTATTAGTTTTTACATCTCATTTTACTTTACAACAAAGACAATTAGTTTAACTTATTGTTTTTGTGGTTCTTACTGTTTGTAAATGCATACACAATCGAAGTGACAACGATAAATGCTGTTACTAAAATATTCACAATCAATAACCACATTATTTGGTAGTTAAAGGATGCATTTATTACGATTAAAATCGCATTTACGATGATTAAAACAAACAATAAATCTCTCATTATTTTATCTCCTTTTAACTTGATTGTTCCGTTAATTTAAAGATTAGACTATACTTAGTTTTATAATCTTTTAACCTACTCACTAATAACCTATTCCGTGGTACTTCTAAAGTATTAATATCATTTTCATCATCTACATAAGTTATGATAATCTTACGTTTTTCAATCGTAACGCTTTTAATATCATCCCAGAAGAAGAGAATTTTAAATCTACCTTTCGCGTATCCAAATCCCTCTTTACTTATAATAAAACTACATTTCCATGCATCACCAAATAATCGTGGATAGACAAACAATAAGGATGGAATTACGATAAGATTCGCAATTGTAATACCTAAAGATTGATTTTGCCCTTTAACCGCAATAAATAATGATACACATATTCCTAATAACATCATGACAAGAATAAATAAACACTTTTCAATAAACAATGGCCAATTATAATGCCACATTTCGGTTGATTGAAGGATTTCTTTGTAGCGTTCTTGTTCTGCTTCAAGACGATCTGTGCTAATTTTAAAGCCTAAATAACGCTCTAACAGTTTAATTGCCATGTAATCTATTTCAACAAAAATACCTTCCCATAGTTCTTCCTTATAAGGTTCTTCTCCTAAGGCAATATAATCATCGATAAACTCTGCTGCTTTTATATTTTCCCAAGGAATTAAATCAATGTCATCTAATACTAAGCCTTCATCAGTAAAGGAAATGGTATTCCCTTCCTTCATGACATTATATATATTTGTCTTATACCATTTAACATGGAGAGGATTTAATTGTTCGATTGGTTTTGTGAGTTCCAAATCATATATTTCTTTCTGTAAGTATAGATATCTTTTTCTACCTTTTATGATAATGACAATGCCTATAGCGAAAGTTATAAACCCTAATACTAGAAAAATGATACTAATGATAAATGTTTGAGATTTAATGTCTTCAGGAAAGATAATAATTCCCAGAATTGATAAAGTTATGCTTAATAGGATTGATGTATAAACTCCTATTAAGTAAACCTTTTTAAATGTCTTTGGATGTAACTTTTTCATTTTTATCACCTAAATAATAAAGAACCATTGCGGTTCCTTGTTTTCTATCTATTATGTGAGTCAATAATGATAGTTACCGGACCATCATTAATTAACACCACTTTCATATCAGCCCCAAATATACCGGTTTCTACATGTAGATTATACTTCTTTCTTAGTATATCATTAAATGTTTCATATAATTCTATCGCTTGCTCAGGTCGGGCTGATTCGATAAAACTAGGACGATTTCCTTTAGAAACATCCCCATATAACGTAAATTGTGATATCGATAGAATACTTCCACCGACATCATAAATAGATAAATTCATTTTCTGATTAGCATCTTCAAATACGCGGAGATTACTAACCTTTCTTGCACAATATTCAACATCATCCAGTGTATCTGTATGAGTAAAGGCAACTAATAATACGTATCCTTTATCAATCTTACCTACAATTTCATTATTAACAATTACGCTAGCTTCTTTCGTGCGTTGGACAACAATCCGCAATTATTTTGCCATCCTTTCCACAAAATAGATATCTTTTACTTTTTTCAAGTTAGATACTAAATTATTAAGTTTTAAAGTATCTTCAATAAGTACTTTAATCTTAATATTAGCCATACTTTCTTTATTGATATGGGCAGAAACCCCAATTAAATTTACATTTAAAGCATTAATCGCATTGATAACATCCATTAAGAGATTGTTTCGATTAAAACCAGTAAGCATGAGATCTAACTCATACTTTTTACCATCACGATTATTCGACCAATAGACATCAATAACCCGTTCCCGCTCACTATCGGTAATATTATGACAATCAGCACGATGAACGGTGATGCCTTTACCTTTAGTCACATAACCGATAATCGGATCCCCTGGTATCGGATTACAACATTTAGATATCTTAATATGAGGATTATCTAAGCCTTCGACAATAATGCCCGTTTCACTAGAACGGTTTTGTCTAATCTTATCAGCTACTTTATCTTCCGCAAAGGTTTCAAGAATCGCTTTGATATCTAAACCTGGCTTATCTTCTTCGAGTTTTTGTAAGATTTGCTGGATGCTTACTGTTCTTTTACCAACCGCATAGTATAAATCTTCTAAATTATTGATACCTTGTTTCTTAAATTTCTTTAAGTAATTTTCATTACCTAAAGTTTCAGTAATACTAGGAACTCTTCCTTCTAACGCTCTTGTGACTAAATCCTTACCTTGTTCAATAATTAAACCACGATTTTGCTTATTGAAGAATTGCTTAATCTTATTCTTCGCATGTTGGGTCTTAACAATCTTTAGCCAGTCTTCACTTGGCCCATAGGATTGTTTCGAAGTTTTTATTTCAACAACATCACCAGTTTTAAGTTCATAAGTTAATGGCACAATCTTACCGTTAACGATGGCACCAACTGTTCGATGACCAACTTCCGTATGAATACGATAAGCAAAGTCCAGTGGTGTTGCCCCTTGTGGTAAATCGATAACGTCACCTTGAGGAGTATAGACGTAAACATTAGCGGAGAAAATATCATCTTTCATCAATTCAACGATATCTTCTGCATCGTCATCGTTTTCGGAGTATTCCACCATCTTTTTATACCATTTAAGTTTCTTTTGAATTTCGTATTGTTCCTGTTCAGAGGTAATGTTGAGATTTTCTTTATAAGCCCAATGCGCTGCTACCCCAAACTCCGCTACATTATCCATTTCATAGGTACGAATTTGTACTTCAAAAATCTTCCCGTTTGGTCCAATTACAGTTGTATGTAAGGATTGATACATATTAGGCTTAGGCATAGCGATATAGTCTTTAATACGGGTAGGAATAGGTTTGAAGTTCGCATGTATAATTCCTAATACATGGTAACAGGTTGCTTCATCATTAACAATAATTCTTAACGCTAATAGGTCAAAGATTTCCGAAAACTCTTTATGTTTTTCCCGCATCTTTTTGTGAACACTATAAATATTCTTAACCCGCCCTTTAATATCAAACTCAATATTAGCTTCTTTTAAAAGCGCGGAAATATGTTCAATCATATTTTGGATATCTTGTTCCCGCTCTTTTTGTTTTTCATTGATAAGTCCCGCAATATAATAATACTCATCAGGATCAAGATATCGTAAAGCGCGATCTTCTAATTCTGATTTTAGACGGTACATCCCTAAACGATGCGCAATAGGGACGAAAATCTCCAAAGTTTCTTTACTAATTTGAATTTGTTTTTCTTTGGGCATGTACTTTAATGTGCGCATATTATGAAGCCTATCCGCAAGTTTAATAATGATAACACGGATATCCTTCGCCATCGCAATAAACATCTTTTGATGATTACTTGCTTGTTCCTGTTCCTTAGAGACATATTTTAATTGACCTAATTTTGATACTCCATCAACTAAAGAGGCAATTTCTTCACCGAACTCTTGAACCATTTCCTCGTAAGTGACACGAGTATCTTCTAATACATCATGAAGTAATCCAGCGGCGATTGTAGTCGGACCAGCATGAAAAGTGGTTAGGATTAACGCCACTTCGAGGGGATGCATAATATATGGCTCACCTGACCGACGGAACTGGTTATGATGTTTTTCTTCAGCATATAGAAATGCTTTTTCAATGAGTTTAACATTTTCAGGCTTGGTTATGTATGTTTTTGCGCTTTCCATCAGTTGTTCAAATTTTAGTCTGATTTCCGACATACAATTCACCACCTTTCCATAAATCTAATTTCGATATTGTTTATATTATATATACAAACTGTTAAAATTTGTTTAATTTTTGATTAATATTTTATTAATTTAAATCCCTATTAATACTTAACCAATGAGAAAACATCGTAATCTTTTAAGCGTTCTCTACCTTTTAAATCTACCAATTCGATTAAGAACGCACATCCAACTACTACACCACCGAGGGTTTCAACTAATTTAATCGCTGCTTCTACTGTACCACCTGTAGCTAATAAATCATCGATAATTACTACTTTTTGACCTTTCTTAATAGCATCTTTATGAATGCATAATTTGTTTGATCCATATTCAAGGTCATATTCATATTCAATTACTTCTCTTGGTAATTTGCCTGGTTTACGTACGGGTACAAATCCTACCCCCATAAGCGTGGCAACTGGTGTACCAAATAAGAAGCCTCTTGCTTCAGGTCCAACAATGAGTTCTGCGCCTTTATCTTTCGCAAATTCACTTAACTTATCCATCGCATAACGTAATGCTTCCCCATTTTGCATAAGTGGGGTAATATCTCGGAAAAGAATACCTTCAATAGGAAAATCAGGCACAGTCGCAATATACTTTTCTAAAATCATTTTTCATTCCTCCATTAAACTATTAATATATTTGATTAATTCTTCTTTCGATGACAATAGAAGTTTATCTCTCAGTTCAGCCTGTTCTATTACTTTTCTAAATGTCTCTGATTCAGTTAAGTTTTTTCGTTCCGGGTTTTCCACTACAGTAATCTTATTATTATCTATTATAACAAAATTTAGTTCAAAAAACACTTGTAATGATATCATTTGTAGGCGTTTACTAAACCCCATTTTCGCAAATAATAACTCAACTTGTGGGTCATTTATTGTGAAGTTTCCAACCTTCTTTAACATCTGATAAAACTTACCTAGTTTTTCCCGCGTCAACAAATGTTCAGTACTAAATAAATCATCATTATGTAAAATTAAATAGATGTTATTTATATTTTGTTGTTTTAAGATGTATTGTAAATCTTTAACGCTTTCTGGTAAATCTATTAAAACAACATCACTACGAAAATCTAAATCGTAAGTAAACTTCTCGGCATTATTAAAGCCACAATCATTTTCAAAATATATAAATTGCTTATTTTTTAATACTTGTTCAAAATCCCAAGCCTTATGCCGACAATCAAAGATTTGGCGATAGCGACAGCGCATATCTTCAATGGTGAATTGATTAGATATCGTACCATTATATTCATTAATATCAAAGGTACCTACCACATCGATTAAATCATTGATACTTATATTATAGTATATTTCCCCTTTATTAAAGGCGATACCTTCGATGATTTTACCGTCCTTCTTTAAGGTAATCTTCAAGTGCTTGTCTCCACCAACAGGACTTACCGCTGCTACTTCACAGTCTGTTAACAGGAATAACGGATTATCATTATTCATCCCAAAGGGGCGAAACTTTTGGAGTTCTTGGGTGAGATTTAAACTAATTAAACTCGCATCTAATTCACAATCAATGTTCACCCACCGACATATTTCCCCTTGCCCTAGTTCATGTAATCTTTCTCTGAGTAAGGGGATGTTTTCTTTTCTTATTGATAGGCCTGCAGCCAGTTTATGACCCCCAAATTGTTCTAGGATATCAGCACATTTAGTGAGATTTTCCATTAAAGGAAAACCTTCGATACTCCGACATGAACCTTTATACAACCCTTGCGATTCAGTTAAGACAATGGCAGGTTTGTGATAGATGGATATCAGTTTACTACAGATGATACCCAATACTCCCTCATGAAAGTCTGTACCTTCGACGACTAGGACATTATACTTATTTAAATCATCGCGCTCGATGATTTCAATGGCCTCATTTATACTTCCTTCAATAGTTTGTTTGCGGTTATCATTAAGTTCTTCAACTTCATGTACTAATCTTATTGCTTCTTCATAATTTTCTGTCACAAGAAGTTGTACAGCGAGATTTCCACTTTCCATTCGCCCAGGGGCGTTTAACCGCGGTCCAATCAGAAAACCTAAGGCGTATTCATTTATTTTCTTTAAGTTTAAACTTTGTATTAATAATCTTAACCCTAAATGACTGGTATTTCTTAATTGATTTAATCCCCATTTCACAATTGTCCGATTCTCATCATGTAAACTTACCATATCGCTGTAAGTTCCTAGTGCGGCTAAATCAATTAAATCTAAGGCTTCATCCCCTAAGATGGCTTGGGCTAATTTGAATGCCACACCACAACCAGATAGTTCTTTAAAGGGATAATTCTCGTTAGGTAGCTTCGGATGTAAAATCGCATAAGCTAAGGGAATCTCTTCTTGGATTTCATGATGGTCGGTAATAATTAAATCACAGACACTATCATTAACATATTTTCCTTCAGCAAGCCCTGTGATACCACAATCGACGGTTATAATTAACGAAAAACCTTCTTTGATAATATCTGTGAAAGCATCTAAGTTTGGACCATATCCTTCCAAAAAGCGATTGGGAATATAGTAATGGACGTCCCCACCCAATCGTTTTATAGTTTTATATAAAATGGCCGTTGCAGTAACTCCATCCACATCATAATCGCCATAAATCATAATCTTTTCGTGGTTTTCGATGGCACGTTCAATACGTTCAACACATTTTTCCATATCATTAAAGAGATATGGATCATATAAGTCCAACGCATTCCCGAAGAACTTCTTGTGATCAGCGATATTTCGATTATTACATAAAACCGTAAATAACTCTTCTTTAGTTTTTACCACTTCTGGATAGAGAAGTTTCCATTTACAGGATGAGTCAAACATTTATATCACCTTTTTTATCATAAAAAACCACTTTAATAATTATAATTGTATAGGAAAAACTACGTTTTGAAAAGGTGAAAACGTTGAAAAAACATACATTTATACAAGGCACCCTAATCATGATGATTGTAGGGATGATAGTTAAAATACTTGGTCTACTAAATAGAATGTTAATCTCCCGTCTTTTAACTGATGAGGGCGTAGGTATTTACCAAATGGTCATGCCTACTTATTTATTGCTCATCACTTTAGCACAATTAGGTTTTCCAGTAGCGATAAGTAAATTAATTAGTGAAAATAACATTTACCATAAACATCAAAATCGCGCTATTGTCTTAAATGCGGTTAAAATCAGCATCATAAATAGCGCGATTTTAATTAACATTTTGATATTTTCAGCCAAGTTCTTAGCAGTAAATCTTTTAAATGATGAACGCACCTTTTTACCTTTACTAGCCCTAACCATTTTCATTCCGTTAGTATCATTCACTAGTATCTTAAGAGGATATCTACAAGGTTATAAAAATATGAGTATTCCTAGTATCGCACAACTCATCGAACAAGTATTTCGAATCACCAGTTGCGTTATTCTTATTATAATTCTTCTCCCAATAAGTGTTGAACTAGCGGTAGTAGGAATAATTATATCATTATCTATTGGTGAATTAAGTTCCCTAATCTATATGTTATATAAGATTAAAAATAAACGACCTTGGAATACCTTCCTCTTCTCGAGAGATGAACGCATAATTGATGATAACTTAACGAGGGATATCTTGAGTATTTCCATACCATCAACAGGTAGTCGCTTAATCGGAAGTATTGCCCATTTTTTTGAGCCCATTATCTTTTCAATCGCTCTTATGAGTATTGGTTATTCTAATTTCGAAGTAACTAATATTTATGGACAAATAACAGGTTATACTCTAAATCTCCTCCTTGTTCCATCTTTCTTTAGTTTTGCGTTATCGCAACCACTACTTCCTATCATCGCTGAAGCTTATGCTGAGCGCAATTATACCAAGATTAGTCACTACTTTAATCTATCAATTTTCTTATCATTTATCATTGGTCTATTATTTACAATTATAGTCTCATTATATCCTAACGATCTAATGAAGCTTTTCTTTAATACAACTGAAGGTACAAGATTTTTAATTTATATGGCTCCGTTATTTATTATTTTCTACTTCCAACAACCAATATCATCGACTTTACATGCACTAAATAAAACCAAACATGCAGTCATATCTACATTTATAGGTTCAGCCTTAAAACTCTTATTAATCTATACATTAACCTCAAGAGAAAATATCAATGTGCATGGATTAAACATTGCGATTATTGCGAATGTCTATTTTGTGACTCTATATGATTACTACCTGCTAACTAAGAATATTAAGATAAATTATAACTTCCGCACTATAGTTCAATGTATTCTTCTAGGAATTTTTACAGTTATCTTAGGATTAATATTTAAGAAAGTTAGTTTACCTTATTATATAAGTATATTAGTTTTAACCATAGTCTACTTATTCATTTTACAAGTGTTAAATATCGGAGATTTCCAAAAAATAAGAGGACAGTTATTTAACCATCCTCACAATAAATAGTTCATCATTCTCATAGTTCGCATAAAGAATTTCTTTGATATCATTATATCCCTTTTCCTTTAATAATCTCATTACTTCTTCTTCTGTAATATCAACGTATTGAAAATTCTCCTTAATGATATTACCTGAAATAATTAAAGGAAGGGGTGAGATTTTACTTTCTCCTTTTTTAAATACTGACAATGTCCCATCAACTTCTAGAATAGCGAAATCAACCTCAGAGATTGAACGTACTGAACGATCACGAAGTTGATTAATAAGATCATCAAAGGAATAGTTCTGTTTCTTCATTTCTTGATAATTGATTTGTCCATTAGCGATGATAACTGAAGGTGTCCCTTCTAGTTTATCCCTCAACTTCGCATTCTTTAATGTAAAGTAACTTAGTCCTTTTTGAAGAAGTACTAATATTAAAATAGTTACCACTGAGTAGAAAAAGGGACGATCGAGATTTTCAATCGCTAAAGCGATGATTTCCGCAATCATTAAAAAGACCACTAAATCAATGATGCTTAACTCCCCTAATTCCCGTTTCCCCATAACTCTAAAGGTGATGTAAACAATGATGTAACTTAAGATGACACGGATGATTACTTGGAGTAATTGATACATAACCTGCACCTCGATATGTTAATTCTAAATATTTAATAATTATCATATATTTTATTAGTAATACCTAATCAATTATTAAATATTTATTAGAAAGGAAGAACATAAATGTTAAAGCGGGATTTATTCATAATCTTAGTATGGTTTATCATTTCGCTTATTATACTCACGATCACTACAATCCTAGTGTATACGCAAGTGATTAATATATCAGGTCGGTCCATTTTTCTATTTATTAATGGTGTTTTACTATTTCTTACCTTAGGTTTCTTAGTAGGCAATGTTAAACAAAAGAAAGGCTTAATAAATGGCATCTTATATGGTTTAGTAATTGTGATTATACTCATGTTAATCCAAGTCTTATGTTTTAATGATAAGTTAACCCTTAATCTTCTCGCCAAATACTTAGTATTCATTCTATCAACTGCTGTTGGTGGTAGTTTAGGAGTTAACTTTAAGCCTATCGTTAAATAAAAATATTATATAAAATAAATAAAACTTATATATAAAATAAATAAAACTTAGTTTATTGTACTATTTAAATATCGTAATATATGTTATATTATTTGTGATAATAATCTTTCGCACACAAAAGCCTTAAGCCAACACTAATAGAAGCTTATTATGATACTTATAAAGATATTTATGATAATAGCTATATTGATTTAGTAGTAAAAGATTTCAATAATCAAGAAATAGTCATAAATGAAGTAACATATCACGATAAAAAATGGACAGGATATATTATCACCATCGAAAATGAAGATATTCATGGCGCAATCGGTGGTGGCATGATAAATGATACTGAACGTGAAGTTAGTACTTACCATTCAAAAATTAATGGGTATCGATAGGCTAAAGTAATACACCAGCCATTTCTCTTTATGAATCAAAGATTTACACTTCACGGTATCATCGATAATTACTATTCTTCAAAAGAATATGGTTATAAAATTCTTAGATTATGTCGCGATGTTTAAAGGAAGTTAGGTGCCAAAAATGAAACCAGAGTTTGAAAAACACATTAATCAAATAATCACTATCCTAAACAAACGTATTATTACAATTCATGTCATAACATTAATCTTATTAGTTACTTCTATAATTCTCTTAATACTTTTCCCTAACAACTTACATTTTGGTATTATTACTTTAATTCTTTCAATACTAACTTTTTCTCTATATTTTCTATTTAGATATCATAAAAAGAAGTTAATAGAAATCCTAACAACATATAGAAATAATCCACAATATGCTTATGATATATTAAGTATTATTGTGAATCAGTATAATGTTAGTATGCATAATTATGTGATTAGATTGTATCTTAAGAAGTTAATAAATTATCATAATGATGCCTTAACTATATTAAAGAATGATTTATATAAATAAGAAAAGTTGTAGAAACTAAGATTAGTTTTTACAACTTTTTGTATGTAAATAAATGATTATAAATTTAATTCTATAGTGGTGTTATCGGAAATTTATGGAAAAAAATAAGCAAAAGTGGGATTTTGTTAAGTATATTTATGATATTTTTGGTGTTATGGGTGATAAAATGATGATTTTTAGAATACTAAAAGTATCATTAAAAATATTTTCGACAAAACTTAACATCAGCATTTTTTTCTGATATAATAATTATATAAAGAGAATTCGAAATCTGGCTGTTGAAGTGCATGATCCATTAAAACAAGGATTGAAACTTATCTTTACAATCTTTCATCTTCTCACCTCATTATGTTGAAGTGCATGATCCATTAAAACAAGGATTGAAACCTACAGTAGGCGTTCTAGTTACTTCGCTTTCTGCGACGTTGAAGTGCATGATCCATTAAAACAAGGATTGAAACATATATCACCTATAAAATCAATAATAGTTTCAACTATAGTTGAAGTGCATGATCCATTAAAACAAGGATTGAAACAGAGCAGGTGACTTCTTCAACCCAATTTTTGCTTCTGTTGAAGTGCATGATCCATTAAAACAAGGATTGAAACAAAAAGAATTTAATTTTAATTCTATAGACATCGAAACAGTTGAAGTGCATGATCCATTAAAACAAGGATTGAAACAATAAATTAGTTCATAATATAATTTTAGTATTTCATCGTTGAAGTGCATGATCCATTAAAACAAGGATTGAAACTCGGTGAAGATTTCACCGTCAGTACTGGTGTGTACTCGTTGAAGTGCATGATCCATTAAAACAAGGATTGAAACGAAAATTCATTCTTTTTTACCTCCCTTATTTTTTCGTTGAAGTGCATGATCCATTAAAACAAGGATTGAAACCCACTTTCCGTTATAATTTGGATTTCTGAACGATTTGGTTGAAGTGCATGATCCATTAAAACAAGGATTGAAACTAGAGAGCATATAATATTTCCTCTGTTTCTCTGACTGGTTGAAGTGCATGATCCATTAAAACAAGGATTGAAACTCGTCATAATTATACCCGTACCCGAAAGCGTGTACGGGTTGAAGTGCATGATCCATTAAAACAAGGATTGAAACATATATCCGTATGGTGAAATATTAGTTGGACTTATAGTTGAAGTGCATGATCCATTAAAACAAGGATTGAAACTTATAATCCCATTGACTAGCAAAAGTTGAAACTTCAGTTGAAGTGCATGATCCATTAAAATTAGATAATAAAAGTCAATAGGAAAATAAAAAAATGCCCTATTAGTTTTATGGGCATGCTAAAAGAAACTAGTATAGGTACTAGTTTTTTTAAGAATGGTATGATATTTAAGGTGTTAATTTATTAGTAGTGGAAATTGGTTCCACTTTTGCTCATGCTATAAATTATGCGTAATAATTTATTAGCACAAGCTACAAGGGCAGCTTTATGGGCTAAAGGGTTAGCCTGCTGCCTTTTTTTCTTGTAATATTCTTTAATTGAATTAGGTTTCTTACTTTTAATATTTGAACTTACAGCTAGATAAACCAATGTTCTTAACCGCTTATTACCCTTTTTAGTAATTCGCAAGTGCTCACCTGTCATTTGTCCTGATTGATATACAGTTGGATCTAAACCAGCATAAGCTACTAGTTTCCATTTTGAAGTAAAACGACTTAAATCACCCATTTCTGCTATTAATCTTACTGGGCTCTTTGTCAAATAGTGTTGGTGAATAATTTCCAATAACCTGATAGACCAGGTTTTAAGCAGTGTTGCTTAAACCTGGTTTTTTATATTTAATTAGTTTACTAAGTTTATGTACTATTAGAATCCTTACTTTAAAGTGATAGAAACTCCTATATCCAAACGCTACTCGCTTTATTACTTTGATTTTATTATTAATTCCTTCTAATACTCCATTAGTGTACTTATACTTAAGTGAGTTTATAATATATTCATAATTCTCTTTAATTGTTTTTATGGACGTCTTCATATAACTTGAGATATTTGGATATTCGATTTGGATATTATCTATAATACTATTAAATCGTTCAATATCGTTATTCTTGATACTATTTAATATATCTTGATATAGTTCATAAGTACTTTTAAGTTCATGATTTAGATCAAGAAGATAATTAACCACATCTTCTTCACATAACATGCCTCTAAAACAACGATAATAGCGATAATTAACGATATCTAAATCATTACGATTTTTAAGTAATAATCGCCAATAGTTTTTAAATTTAGTATAGTTTTTATGGTCATTATTCATAATTCTAATTCTTGTCTTATTAAGAGCACGAGAGATAAGTTGAACTATATGAAATCTATCAATTACTATTTTAGCGTTAGGGAAAAGAGACTTTATAAGCGAAATATATGGTTTATACATATCAATGACAATAACTTTAACATTTAATCTAGTTTCTCTTGAGAAACGTTGGAAATAGGTAATAAGATTCTTTAAACGTCTATCTTCAACAATATCAATAATCTCACCAGTTTGA